>Ga0134099_1000064_pt1 | contig 136878 bp, 132 predicted proteins | sample 10_taG_2_FD_105482 | JGI IMG/M metagenome (GOLD analysis project Ga0134099, IMG submission 105482) | Switchgrass degrading microbial communities from high solid loading bioreactors in New Hampshire, USA - 10_41_5_180_A2 metaG | ecosystem: Engineered > Bioreactor > Semi-continuous > Anaerobic >...
ACAGCCATAGTTGAGAACCTCCTGTATGTTTGGATTGGACACCTAAATCATACATGATTTCTCACTATGGTTGTCAATTTTTTATTTCATTTTACTGTTGCATTTAATTTTACAACGAACCATATAAATAAAATGGCAAAAAAATATTTACAATATATTAAGTCTATGGTATAATGTCATCCTGTGGAATACGGACGGTCCGCTGTTTTATACAAGAACGTCTGCGAGGGAGGAGGATAGGAATGGACATAATAAAAGCTATTGAACAGGAGCAGCTTAAGAAAGACGTACCTGATTTTTCAATTGGAGATTATGTAAGAGTTAACGTAAAAGTTAAAGAAGGTAACAGGGAAAGAATTCAGGCTTTTGAAGGTACTGTAATTGCCAAAAAAGGCTCCGGAATAAGTGAAACATTTACCGTAAGGAGAATATCCTACGGAGTTGGAGTGGAAAGAATTTTCCCTGTTCATTCACCAAGAGTTGCTGGTATTGAAGTTATCAGAAAAGGTAAAGTCAGAAGAGCGAAGCTTTATTATCTGCGTGAGAGAGTTGGTAAATCAGCAAAAGTTAAAACAAAATTGGAGTAAAATAGTTAAAAATAAAGGGGACTTGCAAGTCCCCTTTATTTCGCAATTCAAAATGCCTTGCTTAGTTTGTTCTTGCCGTTCTTTCCTCCGAGGGAAAATAGTGATATAATAAATACTATCATTAGAATCTGAGAATTTTTAAGGGTTGCATAATATGGAGTTTAAAAAGAAACCTGCCGGTATTGACAAAAATCATGAGAATGAGCTGAAAAAGAAGTTTGGAACCAATTTTCAGGCGGAAAAGCCGAAGTATTTCAAGGAAATTGTAAAATGGATTTTACTTATAGTTGTAGCTTTATTTACCGCTCTTTTGCTTAGAGCCTATGTGTTTGAATGGGTGGTTGTCCAGGGACAGTCCATGGAAAACACTCTTTACAACAACGAGGTTTTGTTTGTAAGCAAACTCAATTATGACAGGCCGAAAAGAGGCGACATTGTCATAATTCAGATTTATGAAGGGAATTGGGATTATTTAGCCTTTTTTAAAGATATACCTTTATTCAGGACGCTTTTTCCCAGCCAGGGCGAGGTAAACTACATAAAAAGGGTGGTAGGACTTCCCGGAGATGAGATTGATATCAGGGACGGATATTTATACATTAACGGTGAAAAGCAACAAGAGCCGTATACAAAAGGGTTAACTTACGAGCAAAGCTTTGAGCTTCCCAGAGTAGTGCCTGAGAATAAAGTATTTGTCATGGGTGATAATAGAGAATATAGCAAAGACAGCAGGCAATTGGGCTTTATCGGTTTTGAACGTATAAAGGGAAAAGCAATTTTTAGAGTAAAGCCTTTGAAAAGTTTTGGCAGTATTTATTGATTATGTTGGATTTGGGAGGAACAAATGAATATTCAGTGGTTTCCGGGTCATATGGCCAAGACCAGAAGGATTCTTGCAGAAAATTTGAAAATGGTTGATGTGGTTGTTGAACTTTTGGATGCAAGAATTCCGGCAAGCAGTAAAAATCCTGAGATAGACGGTATTGTAAAGAACAAGCCGAAAATTGTGGTGCTGAATAAAGCCGATCTGGCGGATGAAAAGATTTCGAACGAGTGGAGCAAATGGTACAATTCTCAAGGTTATGCCACTATTTTTATTGATTCCATAAAAGGTACCGGAATAAAGCAGCTCAAAGACCAAATGCGGGACATTATGAAGGACAGGATTGAAAGAGACAGGCAAAGAGGCAGAATTTTCAGGCCTATAAGGACCATGATTGTCGGCATACCCAATGTGGGAAAGTCTTCTCTTATAAACAAGATTGCCGGCAAAAAGAGTGCTGTGACCGGCGACAGGCCCGGTGTTACACGCAACAAACAGTGGATAAATGTCAATAATGAAATTCAGTTGATGGATACGCCGGGAATCCTCTGGCCGAAATTTGAAGATAAGGCGGTTGGCATAAATCTGGCCGTTACCGGCGCGATAAAAGATGAAATAATAGATACCGTGGAACTGGCTTCGATTTTGCTTGAGCATCTTTCAAAAACTTATCCGGAGAATATTAAGAAAAGATACAAGCTTGAATCGCTGCAGGACAAAAAGGGATATGAACTTTTGGAGGAAGCGGGCAAAAAGAGAGGCTGCATAATTTCCGGAGGCGAAGTGGATCTTACAAGGATTGCAGCTATTGTACTGGATGAGTTCCGCGGAGGCAAAATAGGAAGGATTACCCTGGAAAGACCGGGAGATGCTGTACAGGAATTAGTAGCAGATTAACGTGACGGAGGTGTTTAACATGGCAAAAAGTGAAGAAATCATTCGTGAAAGATATAAGGTGATGGCTCCAAGAATAATAAAAGCCTTGAATCAGCGAAATTTTGAAGCTTATTTCTGTGAGACTTCCGAAAAGGCGGTTGAGTGTGCGCTGTCCTTAATTCCTCAAGGAGCATCGGTGGCATGGGGCGGTTCCATGACTCTTGAGGAAATCGGATTGATACAGAGGCTAAAAGAGGGAAATTATCAGGTAATTGACCGGGATACTGCAAAATCTCAGGAAGAGCGTTTTTCCCTGATGCGTCAGGCGCTGCTCAGCGATGTGTATTTGGCGAGCGTGAATGCGATGAGTGAGGATGGAATAATGGTAAATATCGACGGAAGGGGAAATCGTATTTCAGCAATAGCATTTGGACCTAAAACGGTAATACTTGTCGTCGGTATGAACAAAATATGCAGGGACCTTGAGAGTGCAAGAAAACGGGCACATACTTATGCAGCCCCGAATAACGCACTGCGTTTGGGTCTGGAGCTTCCCTGCACCAAAACGGGATGCTGTTTTGATTGCAATAAGAATAACCCGTCAAGTATTTGCGCTCAGATTGTTGAAATGCACAGCAGCATTGTTCCCGGAAGGATTAAAGTAATTCTTGTGGGCGAAAATCTCGGATTGTGACGCTTTGATATATGTTTTGATATATGTTTTTTTATGATATTGCCGGAAAGTGATGGTGCAGAAGAAGATGGGAAATATGACTGTCAAACAAATTGAGAAGTCCGTGGAAGGTTTGGACCTGGATAAGGCTTTGGAAAAGCTTTATTGCCTTAAGGCTGAGTTTGGAGACAGGGTTGACAAAATCATAGAAAAGTATGAAAAGAAAAAACTTAAATATGAAAAAGAACTGAATAGATACCTGGAAATGTGCATATATGAAAAAGAGGCTTATCAGAGAGGCTACAAATTGATTGCCGGGATTGATGAGGCGGGGCGCGGCCCACTTGCAGGTCCCGTTGTAGCTGCTGCGGTTATCCTTCCCCAGGATGTTTTCATAGAAGGCCTTAATGATTCAAAAAAGCTAACTGAGAATCAAAGGGAAAAGCTTTTTGACGTAATTAATGATAAAGCGATCGGAGTGGGCATAGGGATTGTGGATGAAAAGCAAATTGATGAAATAAATATTCTGAATGCCACGAAAAAAGCAATGAAACTGGCTGTTGGCAATCTAAAGCCTGTCCCGGACATTCTTTTTATTGATTCTTTAAAACTTGACGATATAAATATTGAACAAAATTCCATAGTAAAAGGCGATGCAAAAAGCGTGTCCATTGCGGCGGCGTCAATTATAGCAAAGGTTACAAGGGACCGTATACTAAGAGAAATGGATAAAAAATACCCAATGTATGGATTTGCCAGGCATAAAGGTTACGGTACCGGCGAACATATAGAAGCTATTAAGAAATACGGTATTTGTCCGATACATAGAGTAAGCTTTACAAAGAACTTCATAGTATAGGCCAGGCTTTTCACAAAATGCTTTAGGAGGAAGAAAAGTGAGAATAGAAAGCTCGGAAAATGTATTAATTCAACAGACCGGAGCTTTGGACATACTTTCGCGGCTTGATACGGGAGATACCTTGAGAGCAAGGGTAGTTGACATTACTGCAAATGAGCTGCTCCTAAAGCTGTTTGACGGAACATTGATAAATGCCGGTACTATGACTCCCATAGATGCCAAAAAGGGAGAGTTGCTTGATTTTATTGTAAAAAACAAAGTGAACAATCAATTGTTTTTGGAAATCATGAAGGATGGCGTTCAAAATGCCGCTCAGCCCAATGTTGAGGACGAAATTAAAAACAAGCTTGCACAGCTTGGCATAAAGCCTGACAGAAGAAATATGGAGACGGCGGCTGAACTTCGTGCCAATGGAACTCAGCTTAATGCTGAAAACATTACCAAAGTTGTTGATGCGGTGCTTAGGTTTAAAAACCTTGGCATTGCAAAAGCAGCCTATCTTGTTTCAAACAATATTATTCCCGAAGAAAAAAGTATAACAAGTCTAAATAGATTTGTCGAGGGCAGAGTGAGATTGAGTTCTGAGCTTTTAGATCTGGCTTCAAGTCTTGCAGAGATTCAGGATAAAGATGTGGCTTTTGCCATCTTAAAAAAGCTTAATGCCATGGATTATCCTTCTCAAAAGAGCGGAGAAACTTCTGATGTCAGCACTTCCCCTATTCATTATGAAAACGGAAAAATTTATAACAGCCAAAAGAATTGGCATATTGAAGGGAATGTGGCTCAAAAAAGTGAAAAGGAGCATTGGAGCCGTAAGCCTGAATTGTCCCGAAATGGCAATATAGGTACAGAAAATTTGGATAAAACAGTGAAAAATGTTGACATAGAGGGAAATGAGATATTACAATTAAAGAAAAAAACTGCTGATTTTGTTAATTACAAAGAAAACATAGAGAAATCTGAAAAAGAGCTTGCGGACTTTTTAAATGTGATTCTGGCTTCACAAGGAAGCAGAAGCGCCGGCAAAGGCCGTTCTGAAACTAATAATGTGGCTCAAGTTATAAAAAAATCCTTTGAAAAGATGTTTGCAAAAATTAATGAGGAAGTTGAAGGCAGAGATATTAATGTAAAGGAATTTTACAGAGATATTTATAAAAAGCTTGAAATAGTCCGCAAAGTTTTAGAAGAGACCGACATCCCAGGTAAACAAGAGATTTTAAACAAAGTTGACAACATTAAGAGCGATATAAATTTTTTAAATGAGTTAAACAAACATACCGTATATTTTCAGATACCTCTGAAAATATTTGACAAGAATACTAACGGTGAGCTTTATATATTGAAAAGAAACAACGGAAGAAAAAGAATTGATCCGCAAAATGCCACTGTGTTTTTGTCATTGGATACGGAAAATTTGGGACAAGTGGACTCTCTTATCAGTGTAAACAAAAAGAATGTCAGCCTCAATTTTAGGCTTGAAAAAAATGAAATCATAGATTATATCAAAGAAAACTATATTCAGCTTTATGAAGGATTGGCCAAAAAAGGCTATAAACTTGTGGATATCAAATACAGGCTTATAGATGAAAAGGTAAATCTGTTAAATGCCCGGGAGGTTTTGGAAAAAGAAATAGAAAGAACAAGAAACAGAGGGTTTGACTGCAAAATTTGATTGACGGGGGAAGTTTTATGTCTGGCAGGAAAAAAATAAAGCAGGTGGCAGCTTTAAAATATTCACCTGAGGAAAACAATGCTCCTCAAATCATAGGATTGGGAAAAGGCGAGATCGCGGAGAAAATACTTGAAAAGGCAAAGGAAAACAACATTCCCATATATGAGAATGAAGAGCTTGCCGCTGCTTTAAATGCCATGAACATTGGAGATGAAATTCCGCCGGAACTTTATGATATTGTGGCCCAGATTCTGGTGTTTGTCGGCAGCGTTGATAAAAAATATGGAGAAAAGAAAAGATAAAAGTGGAGAGAAAGATGAACAGCAAAGTAGGTAACAAAAATAACAAAAGAGCTGCAGGGTCAATTGGAGAAGCTGCGGCTGTTCAATTTTTGAAAGAAAACAATTATGAGATTTTGGAAACAAACTTTCGATACAGAAGACTGGGTGAAATAGACATAATTTCCCGGGAAAAGGATTATATTTGTTTTGTTGAGGTCAAGGCAAGAAGCTCTCTTGGATACGGCTATCCAAGGGAGGCTGTGAATATAAGAAAACAGGAGAATATCAGAAGACTTGCCCAGATATATCTTTGTAAAAACCGGATAAATGATTTAAAAGTAAGGTTTGATGTGGTGGAAGTTTATATGGAGAAAAAAGGCGACGACATTGAAGTAAAAGAGATTTCCTTGATTAAGAATGCCTTTTAAAATAGTTTTAAGATATAAAATTAGCTTAAGATATAAAGTTTGCTATAGAACTTTGTTTTGTTGGATTATTAGGGTTATTTTATAAGGCTTTATTTTATTTATAATCTGGTTTTATCTCGTATTAGGGGGAATATTCGCTTGGTGCATGAAGGTCACAGAAAGAGACTTAAAGAAAGATTTTTAAGGGAAGGACTTGACAGTTTTGAGCAGCATCAGGTGCTGGAACTGCTTTTGTTTTTTTCAATTCCAAGAAAAGATACCAATGAATTGGCTCACACACTTCTAAACAGGTATGGTTCTTTGTCCGGTGTGTTTGAAGCAGACCCAAAAGATTTGGCAACTACGCCGGGAATCGGAGAAAATTCTGCAATATTGCTGTCACTGATACCCCATCTTTCAAGGCGTTATCTTAATGATAAGTGGAGGGACAAGCCCGAGCTCAACAGTTCGGCAAAAGCCGGACAATATGCCATTTCGCTTTTTGCGGGAAGAAATTATGAAGTTTTTTATGTTATTTGTCTTGATGCACAAAATAGGGTAAATTATGCCGAACTGGTTCATGAAGGGACGATAAACGAAGCGCCGGTGTATCCTAGAATAATTGTTGAAACTGCACTGCGCCACAAGGCCAACAGTGTGATTTTGGCACATAATCATCCCGGCGGAACTTTAAATCCGTCGAAAGCGGATATTGAAGCAACCAAAAGAATCAAAGCGGCTCTTGAAGCCATCTCTATAAAGGTGGTTGACCACATAATTGTCTGCGGGGGACAATATGTAAGTTTTGCCGAAAAAGGCCTGCTTTCCGGTTGATATGAAAAATTTTCTTTAAACCGGGGCATTATAAACATAATTATTTATTAATAAACATACATTAGAAATATAATAAATAAAGGTTTTGTACGTGCAGGAAAACAGAGGCCGGAAAAGCTTTTGAATTGGTTTTAATTATGGAATTTTAATAAGCGCTTTTGGGGAGTGGAATCATGATTATAGTTGATGCACACTGTGATACAATAACAAAAATAATGGAGAAGGGTACACAACTTCGTAAGAATGACTGCCATGTTGACATAGATAGGCTTAAAGCAAAAGGAAACTATGTTCAGTTTTTTGCAGCATTTATAGACCCTGCTTACTGTCAGGCATACGCATTAAAAAGAGCTTTGCAGATAATTGATGAGTTTTACAGACAGATTGAAGTTAATAAAGACGACATTATGATATGTTGTAATTACAATGATATTGAAGAGGCTGTAAAGGCTAATAAGATTGCTGCAGTGCTTTCAATAGAAGGCGGTGAGGCCCTGCAGGGAGACCTTGGTGTTTTAAGGATGCTTTACAGACTTGGTGTAAGGAGCATTTGCCTGACATGGAATCACCGCAATGAAATAGCCGACGGGGTCAAAGACGAATCTTCGGGAGGCGGCCTTACGCCTTTTGGAAGAGAAGTGGTAAAAGAAATGAACCGGCTGGGAATGCTTATTGACCTTTCCCATATATCAAAAACGGGCTTTTGGGATGTATTGGAGTGTACTTCGGCTCCGGTCATTGTATCCCATTCAAATGCCCAAAGGCTTTGTGCGCACAGGAGGAACCTCACAGACAAACAGATAATGGCCGTAAAAGATAATGGCGGAGTAATTGGAATAAACCTGTATCCGGAATTTTTAAACAACTCCAAGGAAGCTACGATAAAGGATATTATCAATCATATTGAGTACATAGCAAGCCTTGCCGGTCCTGACCATATTGGGCTTGGAGCTGATTTTGACGGTGTTGACGGTTTGCCGGCAGGAATAAATGGAGTACAGGATATTGAAAAGATATTTAATGAGCTTGCAAAATTAAATTATTCCAGTGAAAATATAGAAAAATTTGCCGGAAAGAACTTTCTCAGGGTAATTCAAAATGTTCTGTAATCAAATGTTTTATAGTATGTGTTTTTTATGGTATGTAACACTATGTAACAAAGAGCCCGTGATGATCTTCACGCCGGCCTGTATAAATTTCTAAACTCTAAATCAAAGGAATTTATACAGACCTTTGTTCGACTATTATCATTGCTTTACAGCAATTGCCATAACGAAACCAACCTGGCTACGAGACAATTTGTTGCAATAAAGCAATAATAATAATCTTAGCTCGAATCCGAACATCCAAAATTTCAGATATTCAAGACTCTTCCCGCCGACTAATATCAAGCCTTGGCGTCAACCCTGGACGAAACCTGATATTAATCTTTGGCCGAATGTTATAAAGCCAATATAATGACCTTATAACACTCTTGGCTCGACCATCACGAACCCTTTGCGTTATTTATTTTGTCCGTTATGTTTTCTTTAATGCATAAGATTTTCAGGGATTTTATTCCATAAAATAATAATTGTTATTGAAATAATAATATAAAAAACTTGCATTTTGATAATGATTATACTTTATAGTTGGAAAGGAATTCGATGTGTATCTCTAAAATTTTAACTGATAATAATGACATCATAAAAACCATATCTTTTATAAAATTGAGTAATAATTTTATGTCAAAAAATAATTTTGCATTTTTTATATCAATAACTTGCAAAATCGAATATTATATATTAAAATAAGGTACATGATATCATATCAGATTGTTTTGGAGGGTATAAAATGGTAGTTTCAAAAAAGGCGCTTTCTATTAGCCCGTCTTCCACGTTGGCTATAGATGCAAAAGCGAAAAAGATGAGGTCAGAAGGAATTGATATAATTGGATTCGGTGCAGGTGAACCCGACTTTGACACACCTGATCACATAAAAAAAGCGGCAATAGATGCTATAAATGCCGGGTTTACCAAATACACTCCGGCTTCAGGTACACTTGAGCTGAAACAGGCTATTTGCCGGAAGTTTAAGAGAGACAACGGGCTTGATTACAATCCTTCAAATATTGTAATAAGCAACGGTGCAAAGCATTCTCTGGTTAACGCTTTGCAGGCAATATGCAATCCCGGCGATGAGGTAATTATTCCGACTCCTGCATGGGTAAGCTATCCTGAGATGGTTAAGCTTGCAGACGGAGTGCCGGTTTACATTCATTGTTCCGAGGAAGAGGGCTTTAAATTTACGATAGATAAACTTGAAAAAGCTATTACAGACAAAACCAGAGCAATAATTATCAACAGCCCGAGCAATCCTACGGGTATGATTTACAGTGAAGAGGAATTAAGAGCTGTGGCCGATTTGGCTGTGAGCAAAGGTATATATATCATATCCGATGAAATATACGAAAAGCTTATTTATGACGGATACAAGCATGTGAGCATTGCATCCTTTAATGATAAAATTAAGGACCTTACCATAGTTGTTAACGGTGTGTCCAAATCTTATGCAATGACAGGTTGGAGAATAGGATATACTGCCAGCAACGAGCAAATTGCAAAAATTATGGCTAATGTACAGAGTCATGCCACATCAAATCCAAATTCAATAGCACAGAAAGCTGCATTGGCTGCCCTTGAAGGACCACAGGAGATAATCGACGAGATGTCGGCAGAGTTTGTGAAGAGAAGAGATTACATGGTTGATAGGATAAACTCAATGAACGGGGTATCCTGTATAAAACCAAACGGTGCTTTCTATGTAATGATGAACATATCAAAGCTTATCGGAAAAGAAATAGCCGGCATGAAAATAACCGGTTCCGACAGCTTTGCGGAAGCTCTGCTGGAAAAAGCAAATGTTGCTTTGGTTCCGGGTTCAGGTTTTGGAACGGATATTCACGTGAGGTTGTCTTATGCAACTTCCATGGAGAATATTGTTGAAGGTTTGAACAGGATAGAGAAGTTTTTGAGTATGTAATGCGTGTGGCACGTTACATAGAGCGGGATTCTTTCAGAATCCCGCTTTTTGCGTATTGAAGATACTCAAAAATATTTTAGTATTTGTCTTACTGATTATTAAAAGTTGAATAGAATAAAAAACTCTTGTTTGTGTGGTAATAATTTGTAATAATAAATTATATAATTTTGTAGTAAATAAATTGTTGATTTTAAGACATTAACTTTACATAAAGTTAAAAAGCTGATATTCATTGCAATAAGCTTTTATTGTATGCATTTTTAATGCATTTTTAATTATAGACATTTTTATTATGTTGTAAGTATTTGAATAAGAGTTTTTTATAATGGAGAATGTCATCTCAACTATTATTTTAAAGGAGTTACGGGAAATGAATATCAAAAAGCTGGCGATTGTGATTATATTTTTATGTTTTGGATTGTTAGGATGTACGGCAAATCAGAAAAAAGAAATTCCTGAACCTAACAATAAGATTGAAAAACCGAAAACAGAAAATGGTAACAGTTCTGAAAATGAAAAAACAGAAGACAAGACCAGTCAAAATGATGGCAAACCGACCAGTGAAGATATGAAAGAATCATTTACTATTGATATTGGGGATGGAAAACACAGCTTTAAAGTGATAATGGAAGCACGGCCTTTTGAAGAGGGAGAAAATGATGAATTCTACGACAGCGTGCTGAATATTTCGATTTATGACGTCAATGATATGTCTTCACCGGTGCAAGTTATAGAAGATAAAACATTGGATTCGCTTTTTAAAGATTATGAAACAGTCGATGCCAATTTCGACGGATATATGGATTTTTGCTATGTTTATAACAGAGGCATGGCTAACTATTATTGTAAGTTTTGGATTTGGAATCCTTCGTCTGAAAGGTTTGAGGAATCTCCTGGCCTAAGTGAAATATCCATACCGCAATTTGACAATAACTCAAAAGTGGTCAAGGGATATTGGAGGAGTAGTGCCGCGGCAAATGAAACACGGTATTATAAGTATATTGACGGAAAGTTGACCTGTGTGAGATATTTGGAAATGGGAGATCCCGATAGTGAAGGTATGCAGACATTGGTAGTAAAGGACTACATAGACGGAGAATTGGTTGAAGTTTTCAGAGAGAAAACGTTGTTGACAGAAGATTACAAAGATGAAGTGTATGATAGGTTTTTCAAATGGATGGATTTAAATTACCATGGAGGATAGAGAATGTATTGTCAGAAGCCGGGATATTGAAATAGATTTTCCGGTAATTTAAAGGAATTATCTAAAATTTCACAAATTATTTAGTAATGGACAAGCGTCTGCTTAAAGTAAAAAATTACTGTCAAGATAACAGAATAAGTATGAGGAATGTTCATTCCGACAGAGCATTTGGTAAAAAACTAATTCCGGAAAAGGGAAAGAACCTGAAATTTTAGGAGGGCTTGCTGTTTCGAACTTAAAAAATAATTCGAGATTGAGCCACCCGAGGTAGAATGAGGGGATGATATGATAAATAAATTGAATAATATGATAGGTAAATTGAATAATGTGGATAAATTGGCTGTATACAGGTACATTATAGTCATATTAGCTGTTTGTTTGCTTTGTTTTTAATGTTTAACACCATTTTGTGGTCGAAATATTCATATAATTACTCCATTCATAAATACTATGCACATCAGTTGCTTGGATATGATTATTTTAGTGCTATGAGTGGATTGATACTTCACTCCAGAGACCAGTTGGAAAACATAATTAATAGAAAGTCAATTACTTATAGGGAAGCTGATATGCTCTACACGGGATTTGATACGCTGAATGTGGGATTTAATACTTATTATGTAAATTACACATGGGTGTATGGAAATGAGCAATTTAAAGAAATATACAATCAACCAGATTTTTATTGGTCAAATTTTGCGCAAATGATGACTCCTATAGTAAACTTTTTTGGAGAATTAAAAGCAACGGCGGAGGGAAAAGAGGAGCTGGCTTTAGGCAGTGAAGAAATAGAAAAATTAAAAATAGTTCTTCAGACTGCAGATAAATTGATAGAAGTTTTTAACAAATACTATGTGGATTTGGAAGAACCTTTGGAAGTTGTAATAGATTCTCATTATCTACAACTTAAAGAATTAGTTGAGTATTTTGGCAGAAGAGATAATAATCTTTACAAATTGGAAAAATAGTTTTTCAATTCAGTTATTGTTTGCGTCAAAAGTTGCTGGAAAATGCAAAAGCGGTATGTAATTACTAGTAGTCTTTAGATGGGAAGTGAAATTGTGAATTTAATAAACACCGGTAAGCTGGATATGGCGCTGTTAAGCATCAGCAGTGAAAAACCAAGGCTGTTTGAAAAAGGCGAAGAAATGTTTTGGGATGATGAACATATATCAAAAGGAATGCTGGAAGCGCACTTAAAAAAAGAAATTTATTCTGATTTTACCGGTAAGGAATATACCGATAACAGTGAATCAATTGCAATTATTGCAGAAAATAATGGTTAAAAGTGCTGTTTCTAAACCCTGTCTTCGCAATTCCTGTCATGCAAATCATAGTAAAAATCTTACATATATTACAATCTATATATTACAATATATATTTTTATCCATTTTTGATATTTCAGCATATAATTAATATCAAAATACTACATAAAAATACCTGACTGTATGGAATTATCCGGGGAATTTAAGGGATTTTTATACATTATTATGATAAAAAAATTTTTCTTGACAAATCAAAAAATCGTCATATAATAAAATCTAGATGTTTACTATAAGTAAACTTTTGGTTTAGTAAAACTTAATTTTTTTATTATGATTCTTAATTTTTTACGGGATGGATATTTATGCAGATTGGAGCAAAAATAAGACAGCTTAGAATCGCTAATCAAATGACACAGGAGGAATTGGCCGACAGGGCGGAGCTTTCGAAAGGCTTTATCAGCCAGATTGAAAACGACCTTACTTCGCCGTCCATTAATACGCTGGTTGATATCCTCCAGTGTCTGGGTACGGATTTGAAGACTTTTTTCAGTGATTCTGAAGACAAACAAATTGTTTTCAGAGAGAAAGACTATTTTTCAAAAACAGATAACGAACTTAAAAACACCATAGAATGGGTTGTACCTAATTCACAGAAGAATGCGATGGAGCCCATACGTATGACTCTCCAGCCCGGAGGCAGGTCGCTGGAGGACCACCCCCATGAAGGAGAGGAATTCGGCTATGTGGTGAAAGGAAGCATTGAGGTACACATAGGTAATGAGTGTTATCGGGTTAATGAAGGAGAGTCTTTCTATTTTGAATCAACAAGAAAACATTATATAGTAAATGTGGGAGAAAGCGACGCTCAAGTCATTTGGGTCAGTACGCCCCCAACTTTTTAGGAGGTTGCCGTGGAGAGGAATGTTGTTATAAGATTGGAAAATGTTACGAAGAGTTTTGATGATCAGGTGGTTTTGAAAAACCTGACTTTGGACGTAAGGAAGAACGAATTCCTTACCCTCCTTGGCCCAAGTGGTTGTGGTAAAACCACAACCTTAAGACTTATAGGAGGATTTGAAAAACCTGATGAAGGAATTATTCTGCATCATGGTAATGACATCAGTAATCTACCGCCTTACAAGAGAAACGTTAATACTGTGTTTCAAAAGTATGCTCTTTTTCCACATTTGAATGTTTATGAGAACATAGCTTTTGGTCTGAAAATAAAAAAGATGAACAAAAGCTTGATTAAAGAAAAAGTGGAAAAAGCTTTAAGACAAGTGAACTTGGTTGGATACGAGAATAGACGGATTGATCAGCTCTCCGGCGGCCAACAGCAAAGGGTTGCAATTGCCAGGGCAATTGTTAATGAGCCGGAAATTCTTTTGCTGGATGAACCTCTGGGTGCACTGGATTTGAAATTACGTCAGGAAATGCAGTATGAACTGAAGACTCTTCAAAAAGAACTGGGAATTACTTTTGTTTATGTGACCCATGACCAGGAAGAGGCTCTCACAATGAGTGATACGGTTGTGGTTATGAACAACGGTGTTATTCAGCAGAAGGGTACACCTGAAGATATTTACAATGAGCCGGTTAATGCTTTTGTTGCGGACTTTATAGGTGAGAGCAACATTGTGGAAGGTATAATGAGACAGGATGGGGTTGTTGAGATTTTCGGCCGTGTTTATGAATGTGTGGACAAGGGATTTGCCGTCAATGAAAAAGTGGATGTTGTGATAAGGCCCGAAGATATAAAGCTGCTTGAGCCTTCAGAAAATAAAATAAACGGTCAGATAACGTCCTGTATTTTTAAAGGAGTTCATTATGAAACCTGTGTCATGACGGATGGCTTTGAATGGGTTATTCACAATACTAAAAGCTTTACGCCCGGTGAAAATGTAAGTATCAATGTGGATCCTTTTGATATTCATATTATGAAGAAGATGGAGAAGGAGGCAGGGACATGAACAGAAAATGGTTGGCTGCCCCTTATCTGGTGTGGATGGTTATTTTTATTGTGGTTCCGCTGGTAATGATTTTTTATTATGCTTTTACGGCAAAAGATGCGGGCGGATTAAGATTTACTTTTGAACATCTGATAAAGGCTTTTGACAGCAAATACCTGATAGCGCTGTGGAAATCCCTTTTATATGCGTTTATAGCCACGGTTATCTGCCTGGTTTTGGCTTATCCTTTGGCATTGATTTTGGCAAAACACAGCAAGGGTGGCTCTGTAACATTGTTTATTTTTATTTTGCCCATGTGGATGAACTTTTTGCTTAGAACTTATGCATGGCTGTCATTGCTTGAGACTAACAACGGGCTTTTAAATACGTTTTTACGGGCTCTCCATTTGCCTGTTTTAGATATTATTGGAACGCCAAGTGCTATTGTACTTGGGATGGTTTACAACTTTTTACCCTTTATGGTATTGCCCATTTATAATTCGCTGGCAAAAATAGACAAGTCTGTTATGGAAGCGGCATATGATTTGGGTGCCAATGATTTTCAGAGGTTGTTGAGAGTGACCATTCCGCTTAGCATGCCAGGAGTAATGAGCGGTATAACCATGGTGTTCATGCCGGCGGTGACATCCTTTGTCATTCCGAATTTGTTGGGCAACGGAAAAGTCAACTTGATTGGAAATATAATTGAGCAGCAGTTTTTGCTGACGTATGACTGGGGATTTGGAGCGGCTCTTTCTCTTGTGTTGATGATTATGATTTTAATCTCGATGGCTGTTATGCAGAGAAGTGACGAAGATATGGAAGGTGGTGCGGGACTATGGTAAAAAGAGGTATAGAAAAGCTTTATTTGGGATTGATTATGCTTTTCCTGTATGCACCGATACTGACGTTGATAGTGTTTTCTTTCAACGACTCAAAATCAAGAGCCAAATGGGGCGGCTTTACTTTGAAATGGTATAAGAACATGCTGAATGACCCCATGATTTCCAAATCCATTTACTATACTTTGCTGATAGCGTTGCTGGCGGCAGTTATATCGACTGTTATAGGTACGTTGGCGGCCATCGGTATCCATGTTATGAAAAAGAAGACCAAAACGGTGGTTTTAAACGTCACATACCTGCCGGTTTTGAATCCGGACATTGTTACGGGAATTGCTTTTATGCTGTTTTTTGTGGCAATCGGCTTAAAGCTTGGATTTACTTCAATGTTGATTGCCCATATAACGTTTAACATTCCCTATGTGATATTGAATATTTTGCCAAAGTTAAGTTCCCTGAACAAATACACATATGAGGCTGCGCTGGATTTGGGCGCGCATCCGATGCAGGCAATCTGGAAGGTTATTATTCCGGAGATTATGCCCAACATTATCACAGGATTTTTATTGGCTTTTACTTTGTCTTTGGATGATTTTATAATAAGTTACTTTACAACCGGCAGCGGAGTGACCAATCTTTCAATTACAATATATACAATGACACGGCGCGGTATCAAACCGGAAATCAATGCGGTATCAACTGTGATGTTTTTGTCTATATTGATATTGCTGTTAATAATAAATAAACGCTCTGAAAAAAATAATAAAAAATTGGGAGGAGTAAATGTATGAAAAAAATTGCGTTGCTATTGGCTGTGTTGATGTTTGTATTTACAGGCTGTGCCGGCAATGTTAAAAATGACCCCAGCAAACCTCTTGCGGGTACGACTATTTATGTCTATAACTGGGGAGATTATATAGCTGAAGATACTATTGAACGTTTTACCAAGGAAACGGGCATTAAGGTTATTTATGAAACTTTTGATTCCAATGAAACCATGTATGCTAAATATAAATCCGGTGCGGTAAATTACGATGTTTTGATTCCGTCCGATTATATGATTGAGAAATTGATTGCGGAAAATGAACTGTTGCCTTTGAATTTTGACAATATTCCCAATGCAAAATATATTGACGAATCATTCAGAAATTTGGGTTATGACCCGGAAAACAAGTATTCTGTGCCATATTTCTGGGGAACTCTCGGAATTCTTTACAACAAAAAAATGGTGCAGGAGGAAGTTGACTCCTGGGATATTCTGTGGGACAGCAAGTACAAGGGTCAAATTATAATGATGGATTCGGTAAGAGACACTTTTGCTGTTGCCCTCAAAAGGTTGGGATATTCCCTGAACAGCACTGACAAAGCGCAGGTGGATGAAGCAGTGGCAAGCCTGATAGAGCAGGCTCCGTTGGTTCAGGCTTACCTGATGGACCAGGTAAAGGACAAGATGATAGGGGAAGAGGCGGCTTTGGCGGTAATTTATTCCGGAGAAGCTGTTTATACTTCTGAATACAACGAGAATTTGGAATATGCAGTTCCAAAGGAAGGTACAAACTTCTTTGTTGACGCCATGGTTATACCAAAGACTTGCCAAAACAAAGAAGCAGCAGAAGCTTTTATCAATTTTATGAATGATCCTCAGATTGCTTACAACAATACCAAGTATGTTGGATATTCCACACCGCATACGGAAGCCAGAGACATGTTGGATGAAGAAATAAAAAACAATCCTGCGGCTTACCCTCCACAGGAAATTATAGACAAGTGTGAAGTGTTTGTGGATCTTGGACCGGAGATGACGGTTTACTACAATGACAAATGGAATGAATTGAAAGCATCGTTGCGTTAATTTACAACGGAAAGCTTAAGATTTTTTAGAAGCTTAGTATCGGTTTGGTATCCTGAAGTGCTCAAAATTGTCGGTTGAATTTACATTTTTTTTAGTGGAAAGTCACGATATGCTTTCTGTTTTACCGGGGGAAAGTAGACGGAAAGCATATCGTGCTTGTTTTTAAAATATAATTTTTACTGTATGTTTATTAAAAATGGGTAGTGGAGGTAGTATATGAAAAATAAAAAATTTATAATTGCTTTTTTTTAATTATTTCTATTCTGCTGCTGACATCCTGTTCGACGTCAGATGATTTTACATCGACTGTCAATGAAGATATACCGCCTGTTCTTCCCGATAATACAATTTTAAGACCCGAGTTTAAGTTGAAGGATGTGACTTTCAGTGCCGGTACTGCTTTTGCTGTAGAGCTGGAAGAGGAAAATGTGTCTTTAGTTTTAACTGCTTATCACTTGTTTGGAGAATCCGGAGGTTTGGATGAGCAAATTCCTGCTTCGGTTCTGCCGGATGTTTTTGAAAAAGTTGTATTTACGGATGCATATAACGACAGTGAGTGCGGGGAATGTGAAAAAATTTTAAAAATTGAGGATGCTGATACATATCCGGAAGTTAATAAAGATATCGTTGCTTTTTATTATGGTGAGAATCTTAATGCCAACCGGTTAAAACTAAGTTCAAAGCTTCCTAAAAAAGGCGAAACGGTTTGGCTTGCAGCGCCCACAATACTTAGTGTGGAGCCCAGATTACATAAAGCAAAGGTTAAGTCTGCTTCAAACAAAATGTTGGTTTTTGAATATGAGGAAAAGGATATAGAGTTAACTGCAACAAGTGGAGCACCAATTCTGAATTCGAAGGGTGAAGTTGTCGGTCTGAATGCCGCAGGTGGTGAGCAAAACGGTAAAAAAATCGGAGTTGCAAATCCTTGCACCGGCATGGCGAAAATGATAAAAAAGGCGTTGAGTAAAGAAGATTAATAGAACGTGAACGTAAATAAAAAACCCAGGGACTTTTTGTCCCTGAGTTTTTTATTTGTGGTGCGAATTTTAATAATTACTTGTATTAATTATTACTTAAAAATTTTTCCTTTATTGATTTCTTTACTGCTTCTTTGCTGTTTTAAAGTATGCGTTAAGGTGCGTAAGGCAGTTTGCTAATTCCACGCAGAACGTATCTTTTCAAAATAACAAGGTCTGTAGAATTTATATTGCCGTCCAGGTTTACATCCGCTGCTTTTTGATTGGGAAGACTGTTTATTTGTTTCAGTAAAAACCTTTTTAAGTATGTGACATCTGTTGAGTTTACTGTCTTATCATTGTTTATGTCTCCATACAGGACATCGTCCGAATGAGGCGGTGTTGGAGTAGGAGTAGGACTTGGGGAAGGCTGAACAACTGTTCCCTCAGGTTCTATGCCTGCAACTTTTACACCGTATTCGTAAACGGGTATGTATTCCGCTTTCTTAAATTCGCTTGTTTTGGAGAGTCCTTTGAAGGACGGATCGTTTTCACTGTTCCAGCATCCACTGTTGCCGGGTACGGCAATTCGCAAAGATGAATCTCTTCTATAGTGGTCCTGTCCGCCGGGGAAGAGACGATCTCCGGTGTAATCAACTTCTATATAGTATATATTCTTTTCTTTGTTCCACAGGTGCGGGCCCGACACTTTTCCGCTTGAACCTTGACCGCCTGATATTATTAAATCGTTTGGACCGTATCCTGCTTCAATTACTTCAGTAAGGTCAATAAAGTATCTAAAGGAGAGTCCTTCGGACACTCTTGCAGGCCATGCCGTCCTGTTGTTAAGTCTTGTTTTTATTTCAACATAGTTTTTGTCGCTGCTGCTTACATAAGCTTCAACCATAAATTCATCTTCCGGCACTTCAATAGCTTTAAATTCCGGTACCGGTCTTCCGTCATATCTGTTGTACATTTTGGCAAGTGCACCTACAAAACCTGCGTTATAGTCACAGGCAACCTCGTTGCACTGATAGTCGGAAATATCGTCCCTGTAGTTGTCACTTTCACCGGGTCCGCCGACCAATGCACCATACAGCACATGTCTATGGTAATCAGGCACATTCATGCTGTCATACCATGAACCATGGGCAGTTCTGTGGTGAGGATGCTGTGGCCAATTTTCACCAAATCCTACTACGAAACTTCTTCCTGTGCTGCCCAGTGCGTAGTCAACCTGAGCCTTTGCAAAATCGTTGTATATTTTTGCCTTTTGCGGGCTGCATCCTTCCCAATCGGCATAAACAGCCGCAAGAAACGCAGTGGTGGTGGCATATCTCAAAGAACCCCAGTTATTAAGCCATGCCAAACCTTTGGGCGTATATTTTATCCTTGAATTGTCAACTCCGACTGTCCAATAATCCAAATGTCTTTCCATGCTTTCCTTGTATATCGGCTTGTTTGTAATCCTTGCCAAAAGAAGCTGTGCTCCGTAGCGCACGTCATCCCAACAGTGTCCCCACTTGTAGGACATTATATCTGTCTGAGGTTCGGTACTCCAAAATTCAACATAGGATTCGGCTTTGTCAAGATAGCTTGTGTCCCCTGTTGCAAGATAAATCCATGTAGCCGCCCATGTAAGTTCGTCATAGAATCCGCTGTGGGATGTGTAAAAGTTTGTTGCCGCTGTATAACCGGCATCACTTCTTGTTTTGTCGGCAAAGTTGAAAAGTTCCTTTGCGTGTTTTAAGCACAGATTTGAGTATTGGGGATCAGTATCTTTAAACACTATTGATGCCGCAGCCAGGGCTGCCGCGGTTTCTGCCGACACGGTAGAACCCGGTGAAGTAATATCTACTTTGTATGAAGGTCTTTTTGTTCTCAAGTGTACGACTTCCGCAGGTCCCCACCACATGTGGTCAATATCTCCGTCTCCCACCTGATAGTAATACACATCGGGTTCGGGATGACATTTGATGAAGTAATCCGTTGCCCATTTGATTTCATCCAGTATGTATTTAAGCTGCCCGCTTTTCACAAAAGCGTCCTTTTCTTCATATACTGCCCACGCGAGCATTGCGGCGGTATATGCCATTGGAAGGTTGAACTTGACGTGGTCGCCGGCGTCAAACCAACCGCCTGTAAGGTCAAGCCCCACATCTTTGCCGTCGTCCAGACAGGAATCCGCTCTCCAGTTGTTCCTGATGGTGGAAGGCAGTTTTCCGGAACGCTGGAATTCATAGAACATTATGGCTTTCTGAAGGGCTTCTCCGTAGTTGAATGTAGTTGCTGCAGATATCTTTGTCGAAGGAGTCAGCAGCATAATCAGAAAAGAAACGACTAAAATGAGGCTTAAAAATTTTTTCATTTACCTCTCCCCTTTATAAAAATTTTTTATTTATAAATGTACTTGGTTTATTGAAGGTGTGGACAAATATTTATCCCCCTATATAAATTATTGCGCCGAAATTTTTAGATTTCAATGGGTGCGATTTGCATTGCAATGGGATTTTTCAGTCTCGGTAAAAAATTTTGAACGACACATGTAATTAACAGTAAATAGTTTGAATTTTTATGTATAATTATATATCATTTATATTATGGGGAACAAATAGTTATTTAAATAACAATTTCCCTGAGAAAATGTATCCTTTACGAAAGGAATGGAATAGAAATGAAAAAAATCAAACAAATGAAAGTGGCGTTATTTTTGTTTTCTTTTTTAAGTGTAATTGTTTTTATGTCTGTAAGTTCTTTGGCTTTGCCTGATGTACCGAAAAAAAGTTCAAACACTTCGGGGAATATGGCCAATAACGGTCGTGTTTTAAAATACGACGGCTGGGTTTATTATTCTTTCGATGAAAGCGGACTGTATAGAATGAAAGAGGATGGAAGCCAGAAGAAAAAGATATGTGACGGAATGTATGACAACCTGACCGCATATGACGGCTATATTTACGGCTATTGCAGATATACAAAAACAAATAACCCTGAGGAAACAGGATTGTTCAGGTTGAAGCCTGATGGAACGGAAAGAGTGAAGATTAGCGATAAATCCATGCTTTTTGTTACGATATATGATGGATGGATATATTATACATCGTTTGATGATAATTTCAAACCTTATAAAATGAAACTTGACGGTACCGATGACCAAAAACTGAGTGATTATTCTGCTAGTTACATAAATGTTGATAATCAATGGGTATATTTCCAGAATGATGCGAATGGTGGGCGTATATATAAAGTGAAACATGACGGCAGTCAAATTACTGAAGTTAGCGATCATGGTAATATGTATACGTATTTGAACATTGACGGTGAATGGATTTACTTTTCCGGTCATTATTTCCTTTATAAAATGAAGGTTGATGGAACTGAATTAACTCCGCTGTTTGAGGAACTTATAAATAATGTAAATTCTAAGGATAGTTGGATTTACTTTTCTGTTTTTGAAGAAGGGATATACAGAATTAAAACGGACGGAACGCAATTACAGAAACTGCGTGATGTGGAGGATTTTGTTTCAGGTATAAGTCTTACGGATGAATGGCTGTATTATGAGGTATATGATGTTAAGGATTCCAGTACTCGTGTTTACAGAATGAGGTTGGACGGTTCTAGTCACCAGAAGTTTAAAATTACCGAGGATCATGTTCCCGATGAAGTGGAAAATGTAAAAATCAGAATTGACGGCAAGTTCGGTGAATACAGCAATGTACCGTTAAATCTCTATGGAAGGATTTTGCTTCCTTTCAGGGAGATTCTGAAAAATCTTGGAGTTCCCGACGATGATAAACATATTATCTGGGACGGAAAAAACAGGACTGTTACCGTAAAAAAGGACAACATTACGATTCTTCTGACAATAGGGAAAAACACGGCATTGGTAAACGGAAAAGAATATGTACTGGATGTTGCACCCATTATATACAATGACCGTACGTATATTCCGACAAGGTTTATCGCAGAAAGCTTGAACAAGAAGGTTTTATGGGACGGGGAAAAGCAAATTGTGTCTATTTGTGAGCCTGCAGAGTTTGAAAAGGTAAAAGATATACTTGCAAAAACCAATGATACAATGGTGAACAGTGTTGAAAGATATAGTGTTGACCAGAAAAATAGTATGAAATATAACAATGACTATTTGGATTATGAGATTCAGATGACAGCGAAACTTGAAATTGATTCGAAAAAGCGGTTGTGCAATATTGTTGGCGAAAGAAAAATATTGGAAACGGGTAATATTACAAATTTTAATTCTGAAGAAACATCAAATATATATTGCTGGTGTGAAAATGAGAAGATTTATTTGAAAGATGAGAATTATGATTTGTGGTATGAGTCGGAATTAACAGAAGATGAATGGGAAAATTTTAAACGCAGGGTTTTAAGCAACTATAGCTATATAAACGCTGATGATTTAATCTGTTCAGGTTTTACTGTGGACGAAACCGACGAACATTATATATTAAAGGGTGAGCATATTTTTGATGAGTTGATATCCGGCGCATTGTATGAACTGGATATAGTAAATGAAATAATCAGTGGTACAAACACCGAATTGTTAATCAATAAGAAAACTTATTATTTGGAAAAAATAAATACTACAGTAACCGGTAAAGAGAAAAGTTCTTATGGAGGAAATTTCAGCATTGCTGTTAGCCTGGAAAATACGAATTTTAACAGCGAAGCACGGGTTACAGCTCCAGAAGGATTCGATCCTGATAAACTTATAAATAAAAAAGCTGTTGAATTGGTGAATTTTATATCCCAGGCATACCTTTATTTTAATGAAATAGATAACTTTGAAGAAAAGAGTAAAGAATTTATAACAAAGAAGGACTTTAATTTTGATGATGTAAAACAGTATATTGAAGCTATTAAAGCAGATGATGATGTTTTTACCGTATGCGTGGATGAAAATAGTCTTGAATATGGATATAAAGAAGAACAGATTGAGACAAAAGACTTGGGGAAAGACGCTGTCTATATAAAAATAAAAAGCTTTACGGAGGATGTCGGGGATAAATTTATTGAGGAAGCGGACAAGATTGAGAATTCCGAGGATAAAACTCTTGTAATTGATTTAAGAGATAACGGAGGGGGATTTATAATATCCGCAAATGATATTCTTGACTATTTGCTGCCAAGGTGCCTGATGAATTATTATATCAGCCGGAGCGGAGATATGTTGCCTGTTTATTCTAATGATGATTATAAAGAGTTTAAACAAATACTCATTCTTGTTAACGAGAATACTGCAAGCAGTGCGGAACTTCTTGCATTGGGACTTAAAAAGCACTTGAAAAATACCACTGTTATAGGACGGACAACCCTTGGAAAAGGTGTCGGACAACTTGTATACAGAGATGATGATAAAAAGTTTTCGGTATACCTTGTAAGTTTTTACTGGAATGTAAAAGAACAGAACGTAATGAAAAGCGGCATTACACCGGATATAGTTGTTAACAGTGATTCTGATTATTTGAAGGAAGTGGAAAAATTATTGAAGTCAAAACGTTGATAAAGGGATGGCTGTATTTGGAGCGTAAGTGAAAAAAAGTTGGTGATGGATATCAATTTGCGATTCGGAGGTTTACATGGTTGTTATGGACTTGAGCTTTTTCCTATGCTAAAATAGAAAGATAGTATATATGCTGGAGAAAGCGTGAGGGTAGTTGAATGAACAAAACACTTTACATAAAAAGTATTTTGCCAAGGCTCAAAAGAACGTTTATAGGTGACAAGAAATTTTATAAAACTGTACTGGCACTTGTCATACCGATTATAATTCAAAACTCCATTACCAATTTTGTAAATCTTCTGGACAATATAATGATCGGACAGGTGGGAACGGCTCAAATGTCCGGCGTGGCAATTGCCAACCGGCTTATGTTTGTGTTCTATCTTGCGGTGTTTGGAGGATTGGCCGGTGCCGGCATTTTTGCTGCGCAGTTCTTTGGAGCGGGAGATAATGAAGGACTCAGATATACATTAAGATATAAACTGTGGGCTTCTGCTGTGATATTGGCAGTTGCACTGGCAGTATTTTTATCCGGAGGAGATTGGTTGATTTCTCTGTTCCTCAAAGGAGAAGGAGATCCTTCGGAAGCGGCAGCAATACTGGAGTACGGACGTGTCTATCTTAGAATAATGCTTTGGGGGCTTTTGCCTTTTATATTGTCACAGGTATATGGAAGTACCCTCAGAGAGATCGGCGATACAATGGTACCAATGGTAGCAAGTGTAGCTGCTGTGTTAACAAACCTGTGTTTTAACTGGGTATTGATATTCGGTAAACTGGGTTTTCCTGAAATGGGAGTTGCAGGTGCTGCCATTGCAACGGTTATATCCCGATATGTGGAACTGGTGATCATAGCTGTGTATACCCATATGAATACTGCACGGTTTGGGTTCGTGGCTGGGGTTTACCGCTCCATGAGAGTTCCGAGAGGCCTTGCACTGACAATATTCAACAAAGGCATGCCGTTGCTGGCTAATGAAGTTTTGTGGGCAGTCGGAGTGTCAGCATTGACGCAAATATTCTCTACGTACAATCTCAACGTTGTTGGGGCTCTCAATATAGCAAATACGATAACAAATTTGTTCAATGTGGCATTCATATCGATGGGGTCGGCGGTTGCCGTCATGGTTGGACAGGCCCTTGGTGCGGGGGATATGCAACGGGCAAAAGAATATTCATGGAAGTTGATTTTTTTCAGTGTATGCACCTGTATTATAATAGGAGCTGTACTTGTGGCCGTAGCGCCTGTAATACCGCGTATATATAATACGACCGAAGATGTGCGAAAACTTTCCGCTCATTTTATGATAGTAAGTGCCTTTTATATGCCGTTTTTTGCCATATCACACTGTGCTTATTTTACCATACGTTCGGGAGGCAAGACGTTTATCACTCTTGTTTTTGACAGTGCATATACATGGGGCGTGATTGTTCCTGTGGCTTATTTGATTGCAAAGTATGCGGATTTTGATATTTATACGGCCTATCCGGTTTGTTATTTTCCTGATGTCCTGAAGAGTGTGCTGGGATTGTATATAATAAAGAAAGGCCGTTGGGCTCAGAATATCGTGGCAAACGGCACCGAGTCTGAAGGTGTGCGCTGCTTTGGATAGATAAAATAACCTTTATAGGTGGAAGGAATTATGAATAAATATTTTGGTTTTTTTACCAGAAGTTGGGCTCCCATATTATCTGTCGGTTAAACGGAGAGATTCTTACTGATGATGGATATAGACCGTTTTCGAATGATGATTTTAGTTTAGAATGGTCAACTGATAAGGTTACAATAACCTATGGGTTTGGAAGCGGAGATATACAAAAAAGTGAAGTTTTTGAACTGCAATAAAATGCGAACATATAACGTATATTTTTACAATCCACTTATGTGGGGAGAATTTGATTTCTGGAGAATACTGATTGAGTATTTCGTGGAAGAAGCAGACAGTATAAGAATTGACTGCTGGAATGAAGAAGAGAATATTATAAATGAAATATTGCCTTTTAGTAGCAGTGTTGATAAAGAAAGCAGCAAACGCATGACGATTCTTTCTTTACCGGTTAATGAAAAAACCGTTGAACAAATACTATACAACGCTTTCGATGAAAAGAAAAGAGTTAAGTGGTTTTCTTTATTTTTGCAAAGAGATGGTGAAGCATTTTTTCTTCGGAGCATTATGGTAAAGAATTTTCAATTATTGGTCTGACAAAGGATGAGTTTAAGTGGGTAAAATGTGTTGTACCAAAGAATTTCATATTCCACACATATTAATATCAATAATATCTCGGAAGGGCTTGAAAACTCAATAAATATTTGTTGAAGTTTATAAAGATTAAATATGGATTTACGTCATAAAAAATTGTATAATAAGTGTTGCGTTTAATAAAGTTAATTTTAAAAAGAAATACGTTGGAGGTTGAAGATTTTGAAAAATACATATGAAAGTCCTTTAAATTCAAGATATGCGAGCAAGGAGATGCAGGAACTGTTTTCTCCCGACATGAAGTTTCGCACATGGAGGAGGCTCTGGATTGCGCTCGCAGAGGCAGAAAAGGAACTGGGGCTTAACATTACCGATGAACAGATAGAAGAGCTTAAGAAATATAAAGATGACATAAATTATGATGTGGCTGAAATGAAAGAAAAAGAGTTTCGCCATGACGTAATGGCGCACATACATGCTTACGGAGAACAGTGTCCAAATGCCAGGCCCATAATTCATTTGGGCGCTACATCCTGCTATGTTGGCGACAATACCGATATTATAATAATGACGGAGGCTTTAAAACTCATAAAGAAAAAACTTCTTTGTGTAATATCTAAATTGTCCGATTTTGCGATGAAATACAAAGATCTTCCCACTTTAGGGTATACACATTTTCAGCCGGCACAGCTTGTTACGGTGGGGAAGAGAGCAACTTTGTGGATTCAGGATTTGTTAATGGATCTTGAAGACTTGGATTATATTCTGTCCAATATGAAACTTTTAGGTTCCAAAGGCACCACGGGAACACAGGCAAGCTTTTTAAATCTTTTTGAAAACGACCATGAAAAAGTAAAAAAACTGGACATGCTTATAGCAAAGAAAATGGGCTTTGACAAGGTTTTCCCTGTATCGGGACAAACCTATACCAGAAAGCTTGACAGCAGAATTCTAAATCTCTTAAGCTCAATTGCACAGAGTGCTTACAAGTTTGGCAATGACTTAAGGCTTCTTCAGAGCATGAAAGAAATTGAAGAACCTTTTGAAAAGCATCAGATAGGCTCGTCTGCAATGGCATACAAGAGAAATCCGATGAGGTCCGAGAGGATTTGTGCTTTGGCAAGATATGTTATTGTTAACGCTCTAAATCCCGCGATTACCGCATCCACCCAGTGGTTTGAAAGAACTTTGGATGATTCGGCAAACAAACGTATATGCATACCGGAGGCTTTCCTTGCAGTGGATGCAATACTGAACATATATATAAATGTCGCAGACGGCATGGTTGTGTATCCAAAGGTTATAGAAAAACACGTTTTGGAAGAACTTCCGTTTATGGCTACGGAGAACATAATGATGGAAGCCGTTAAAAAAGGCGGAGACAGACAGGAGCTCCATGAACGTATAAGGGTTCATTCAATGGAAGCTGCAAAACAGGTTAAGGTTGAAGGAAAGAAAAATGACCTTATTGAAAGAATAGCGGCCGATGAAATGTTTGGACTTAGCATTGACGAACTGAATTCCGTTCTTGCTCCGGAAAACTACGTTGGAAGAGCTCCGCAGCAGGTGGAGGAGTTTATCAATGAATATGTAAAGCCTGTTCTTGAAAAGAATAAGGTTGAGGATATAGAGGTTGAACTTAAGGTTTGATAAAGAAAGAAACAGACTCGGCAATTGGTATTTTAAGCTTTGGGTTGCCGAGTCTTTTTTTATAAAAATATGTTGAAATTTATATGTTGAAATTTGATGTTTCATATAGTACAATTATGTCTATGATAGCAAGGTCTTATACTGGTTTCAATTTGCTTTTCAAAATAATTTAATTCCTGTTACATTAATTTGCTTTGACAGATCAGGGGGAAATTAACGTGATTAACAAGTATAGTAACGTGCCTCTATACTCTCAGCTTAAGAATATAATTATTGAAAAAATTGAGAGCGGCGAATACCCGCCTGACACAAAAATACCTTCAGAACAGGATTTTTGTGAGCTTTATAATATCAGCCGGCCCACGGTAAGGCAGGCTATAAGCGAGTTAACCAATAATGGATATTTGTACAAGGAAAAAGGAAAAGGAACTTTTGTTTCGAAGCCCAAATCATCAATAACCACAAAAAGGTATACAGGATTTACCGACTCTATTTTAGACAACGAGATAACAAATGAAAGAGATATTATCTCAATAGAGAAAATAACAAACAGAGATTTCAAAAAACTCGACGAAGTCTTTTCCATAGCCAATAATCAGGTGGTTGATTTTGCGAAGATTAGCTATAAAAGCAAAAACGGTGAGGACATAATTTCGCTCAATACCTCGTATATACCCATGAATCTCTTCCCGGATATAATAGAAGATGTAAAAAGCAAAAAACCTTCTTATGACATGCTGAGAGGAAAATATCCACTTCTTCCGGCCAAAACGAAAAGCACTCTGGAAATAATATATACAGAGCAGTATGAGGCACAATACCTGATGGTTCAGCCCGGACAAGCCCTTTTTATGGTATCCAACATAATATTTTCCAAAAGTGGTCAAGTGGTAGAATTTGTAATATCAAAGTACAGAGCGGATAAATGCAAACTCTTGTTTGAAAATACAAAATAGGCTTTAAGTTTTGACTATTTTATTCTTATTCCATATATTTGCTGACCTCTTGTGCCTACTACAATCATATTGTCATAAACTGCGGGTGAACCTTCAATATTTCCGCCAAGAGGTATTTTGTCAAGGATTTTGCCGCTTTTGCCTTCAATGAGGTTCATATACCCAGCGGAATCGCAATGAATGATATAAGCTTTGCCGTCTTCAGTATATACGTCAACCGGTGAACTCCAGCTGTAGAAATCCGAATCTATAACCCATACTTCGTCGCCGGTATTTTTGTCAAAGGCAATTAGCTTTCCGCCGTTTTTCTTATAGGATTTGGCTATGCTGAATATAACCAGATTGCTGATTTCGTTTTTTCCAATTACGGGAGAGGCCAATGTTCCGCCGTTTGTATCTGCGTTATATGAGCATTTGTATTTCTTTTCCCATACAAGACTTCCTGTCAAAGCATTTATTTTTCTGACATAACTGTATCCGTTTTCTCCCTGGAGGTCAACTTCGTTTGCAATATAGATATAAACGTTGTTTCCTCCTAAATCCTCAATACCCATTGTACTGTCCGTATCATCGGTTATGTTTCTTATCCATACCGGAGACAGAGTGTTTAAGTCAACGCACTGGAGAGTTCCGCTGTTGTCAGCAAAGTAGCCGAAATTTTTGAAAGCGGCTATGGAGTTTTCAGTTCCAAGTCTGCCGTTGACGGGAGAAACATATCTGTATTTTACAATATCAGGCTTTATTGAAATAGCAGGTTGTGCAGGGTCATAATCCGTATTTAGCTTTATGGAATACAAAAGGCCGTTTTCCCCGCATAAAAACAGCGTATCGGTTTCTTTGTGCAAAAGAGGGGAAGAGTCAAAAGCTCCCCAGTATCTGAAAGCAGTATTGTCAAGGCCGTTTATAAAGTAGAGAAGTTTTTGATCCAGAAGGCTGTATATGCGAAAACCTATCGAAACCTTTTGGCCTTTTACTTCGTCAATGCCTTGACCTGAATAGAGAAGGGGATAACCCCTGGGGTCCACGGTTACACTTCCTTTGAGCGGAGCACCTACATTAATTGGATTTCTGGTGTAGGAACCGTCGTCAAGGTCGAGAAAATATATTTTTCCGTCCAAAGTGGCATATATGACTTCCTTGAGATCATTTTTATCCTTTTTATCCTGAAACAAATTCATTTTTTTTCGAAGTTCGTTGCTCCATTTTACAATTGCCGGCTGACCGTTCCAGCCAACACCTGTCCATGTATCTATATATCCTATTTTGATACTCCAAACTTTCTCGAGTTTTTCTTCCCTGACGTTTGCAGAACCAAAGCTTGCGGAGTTTCTGTAGTTGTTTCCTCTGAAGGTGGTTACACCGTCAATTTCATTGTATTCATCAGCCGGTTTAAAAACAACGGTATTGTCTCTTGAATATGTATCAAGTTTCTTGCCGTCTTTAATAACGTCCCATTTAAAATTGTGGCTTTCGGGAAGACACTCTTTTACAATATCGATTTCATCAGGAGTTATTGCTGTCCAATTTTTGGTGTCAGTGTTTTCCGGACTTGCGGTAACGTCCGGTATGGTAGTTTCACCGGGATTGGAAGCCACATCCGGAGAAGGTGGCGCAACGATATTGTCCGGATTGGAATTTGAGCGTTCAAGATATTTATCCAGAATAATAAACCCCGGAACAGCCAAAAGCAGTATTATTATATTTATAGTAAGTATGATTTTGGATGTTTTTGTATTCATATTCGCAAAGTCCCTCTTTTATTTATAGTATGGTTGCCATTATTATAATGATAAACCAGAATTAATAAAAATAAAATATATTTCCGAAATATTCGAGTGATTTTTTATTATTTTATTTTGATATTCAATAATTTTAATATTTAACAATTGTGCAAAGGTGGTAAAATAAATTATACCCGGAATGAAAAGGAGGAAGTAATATGCCAAAAGATATTTTAAATCTTACGGTGGAAGGAATGTCCTGCAATCACTGTGTAAACAGCATAAAAAAAGCGGTTGGCGGCCTTGAAGGTGTGTCAAATGTAGATGTTGATTTGAAAGAAAAGAAGGTAACTGTGGAGTATGACAGTAGCAAGCTGGAAATTGAAACAATCAAAAATGCAATTGAAGATCAGGGATATGAAGTTGTGTAAGTTAAAAAGGCGATAATAAAATAAAAGCTTAGGGGCGAAAAGCCCCTTTGCTTTCAGCTATTTGCTTCGGGTGCCATTATGTAATCTTTCGCTGATACAACCGGCGGATGCTTAAAGGCTTTTTAGTAACGGAATCCGCCGCACAGACAGCAGAAGAGGATTATCAATACGATTATCCATATAATTTCATTGCCGACAAAGCCTCTTTCTGACATTCTACAAACCTCCTTTTATGTGTTTTACATTGGATGCCTTTAACCCTTTGCTCCATAGTCGTATCCGTAGCCGCTCCAGCACCAGAAAAGCAGCAGGAAGAGAATTATGAACCAAAGAATAGTGTCGTCATCAAATACTCCTCCAAAGAAACCTTTCTCGGACATGAATATGTACCTCCTTGAAGATTAGAGAATATTTGAAATGTTTTTGCTAAGCTAATAACATATTATTAACGGCTCAATAAATGTGTTACTGTTATTTGTGTATAAAAATATCATTAAAAAAATTGACTTGTTGTTGATGATGGTATATTATTATATGGGCAAAATAATAGAGATAAAGGCAAATTGCGGTATTAAATATTTAATGAGGTGAATATATTCTGGATATATTTGGAATAAATGTAATAAATGGTGTTAAAAAAGAGTTATATGAGAAGGCATTGGGTTTTCTCCCCAAGGAAAAAAAGGACAAAATAAAGAGATTTATAAAGTATGAAGACGCATTAATGTCTCTGACGGCGGAAATTTTGATAAGAGCGGTTGTTTGCTCAAAGCTCGGTATAAAAAATGAATCCGTAAAATTTAACAGAACAACTTATGGAAAGCCTTATCTTGAAGGCTATGACGATTTTCATTTTAATCTGTCACATTCGGGAAGTTGGGTGGTATGTGCGGTAAGTTCCAAACCTGTTGGTATTGACATAGAAAAAATTCGGGAGGTAGACCTGGACATTGCAAAAAGATTTTTTTCAAAAGAAGAGGCTTCAGATCTTTTTGCAAAAGAAGATAATGAGAAAACAGAATATTTTTTTGAATTGTGGACATTGAAAGAAAGCTATATAAAGGCAGACGGGAGAGGTCTTTCTTTGCCGCTGAATTCGTTTTTCTTTAGAATAGAGAACGATAATGTTATTTTTGTATCAGAAAGTGAAAAAAAGAAATTTTTCTTTAAAAGATATGATATTGACAAAGGGTATAAACTTGCTGTATGCTCAATGGAATCACATTTTCCTGAAGATGTGGAGATAAAAAGTTTTGAAGAGGTTTGTAAATTTTTGTGTGAGCGATGAAATGCTTAAAAATTCTTGAAACAGAGCGAGATATTTTATATAATGAAAGTGAGACGGAATTTGTATATTTTAGTCATTTTATAGTTTTTTGAACTAATATGCAGAATCGAACATTGTAGAATATTGTAAATTATTTCTCAAAACTATTAAAAAATACCAATAATCAGTTATGCGTTTAGTAGCGCTCAGAATATTAAAATATGTTGAGAATAATATGATTATAATAGAACAATATATTAAGTATATATTTGAAATAGAGACTTTTTTATTTTTGCTTTCATAATGTAATTTGGCGGCAGTAAAGTGGATGCCTTTAGGTTTTTATTCATTGTTCCGTGATTTGTCTTGTTGGTTGTTGCTATAAGCAAACGTCAAATAATGTATGCACATTACGTTATAACATACATCTCTTCGCAGGATGCGTTCTTCCATACGTTTTTCTAATTACATAGTTTCTATGTCAAACGTTCGTAATTAATTCAAAATAAAGCCAAACAAATTAATGAGTGGTTTTATTTAGTCTTTTATTATTGTTTAAATTTATAAATAAGATATAAACGTCATTTATCATAACGTGCTGAATTTTACTTAGGACACCGATGCTTCCTGGTCAATAATAAAGGAAAGGGGGACAAAAATTATTTTTATGTTTTCTTTTACACCCGGTTGTAAAATACATGGTGAAAAAGAAAAGTTTGGGAAGCCAGGTGAATTGCATCCGGAGAATCGGCATGTTATGATTTAAGGCATTCTGAATGCCTATATAGAGATAATAATTTTAGTTGGGAGGTTTTATTTGGTATGAAGAAAGGTATAAGCTTTATTTTGGTTATTGCTATAATAATGGCAATGACCTCATCCTTTGCTGTGTCTGCATATCCAGCGACTACTCTGTCAGCTGCCGGTGTGGAGAGTGGTAGCATATCATTGGAATTTGACAAAACTACCGCTCAAGTAGGAGACATAATCAAAGCTTATGTCAAAATTAGTAATATTAAGAATTTTGCCGGATATCAGGTAAACATCAAGTATGATCCAACCGTATTACAGGCAGTAAATCCCGATACAAAAGTACCTTTGAATAAAAATACAATGCCTAAAAGCGGAAATTTGCTGTCAAATCCTGAATATGGTTCTATATATGGTGTACTCAATAAAATCGAAGAAGGTATTTTGAATTTTGGAAAAGCGTATACATATCTTAATGATTACAAACTCAGCAATTCACCAGAAGAAACAGGTATTTTGGCGGAAATAGGCTTTAAAGTGCTGAAAGTGCAGCCCACCACCGTAAAATTTGAAAATACATCTTCAATGCCAGGCAGCCTTTCAGGCACAATGCTCTTTGACTGGAACGGTGAGGTTATTACAGATTATACCGTAGTTCAATCTGCTGTTATCAATTCCTCCGTGGTAAATCCTTCACCGTCGGCTGCACCATCCAAGGGAATTGTAAAAATGGAACTTAATAAAAATACCGCTTTTGTCGGCGATATAATAATTGCTGAAATAAAGGTGGATAATTTTGATAATATTGCAGGATACCAGTTTAATATAAAATATGATCCCCAAGTATTGCAGCCTATAGATCCTGATACGAATGTTCCCTATGGAAAATCTACAATGCCAAAGGACGGCACCATACTTGTAAATCCTGAATTTGGTGCAATTTCGGCAGTAGCGAATAAAGTGGAAGAAGGTATATTGAATTTCGGAAAATCTTATACATACCTTGCTGCCTACAAAGCTTCCGGAATGGCTGAAAAGAGCGGTACAATCGCAAAAATTGCGTTTAAGGCACTTAAAGCAGCTTCTTCAACAACCATTAAATTTGAAGAAACACTTTCAATGCCTGGAAGCATTGAAGGTACTATGATTTTTGACTGGAATGGAGACAATGTTCTGGGATATCAAGTTATTCAGGCCGGGGCTGTCAGTATTTCAGGACAAACGGTAACGCCTTCACCGTCTCCTACACAGATTCCGGTTTCACCTACTCCAATTCCATCGCAAAAACCAACACCTTCAAGTACACCGGTTTCCAACGCTTCAATAAGCATTGAAGTGGATAAGAATACGGTAAAAGTAGGGGAAATGGTAAAAGCATTTGTGAAGGTTGACGGTTTTGACAGTTTGGCCGGTTTCCAGGTAAATATTAAGTACAATCCTGATTTGTTACAGGCTGTAAATCCTGATACCGGAGAGCCTTTAAAAATAAACAGCATGCCAAAGAGCGGCGATTTGATCTCAAATAATGAGTACGGAGTAATCTCTATTGCTGTGAACAAACCTTCAGAAGGCGTATTGAACTTTGCGAAAACTTACACATATGTTGGAGATTACAAAGACAGCGGTAAACCTGAAAAATCAGGTACTCTTGCAATTATTGGATTTAAGGCTCTCAATGAGGGAGATGCAACTGTCAGATTCGAAGATGCAATATCAATGCCAAGCAGCCTGAGTGGTACAATACTGCTTGACTGGGATTTGAACAGAATATCAGATTATAAAGTTGTGCAGCCGGACGTAATTAAAATAACAGGTTCAACCAAGCCTTCGCCGTCTCCTACATCAACGCCTGTTGGTCCAAGTCCGACGGCTACTCCGACCGGAGGACCGGTTTCAGACGGACAAATAGAGCTCAAGCTGGATAAAGAACAAGCAAAAGTAGGAGATATCATCAAGGCTGCAATCAATATCAGTGACATCAATAATTTCGCAGGCTATCAGGTAAATATAAAGTATGATCCTGCAGTGCTTCAAGCTGTAAATCCTGTTACGGGAGAACCAATGTCAGACAAGTCGATGCCTGCTGACGGAACTATTCTTGTAAACACAGAATACGGTATTATATCAGCTGTGGCGAATAAAACTTCCGAAGGCATATTAAACTTTGGTAAAGCCTATACATATCTGGATGCATATAAACTTTCAAATAATCCGGAAAAAACCGGAACACTGGCTGTAATTGGCTTTAAGGTTCTTAAGGCGCAGGATACGTATATTGGCTTTGAGAACTCCATTACAATGCCTTCAAGTGTGTTAGGAACATACTTGTTTGACTGGAACGGAGATACGATAACCGGCTACAAAGTTGTGAATCCGGGTGTCATAAAAATATCTTCGTCCACTGTGACAACACCTTCGCCGACACCTACAACAACACCTACTTCAACGCCAAAGCCGACTAATCCGGTATCAACGGACAGCTACATAAAATTGGAGCTTGACAAGAATACTGCGGCTGTGGGAGAAATAATAAAGGCTACTGTAAAGGTAAATAACATAAAAGAGTTGGCCGGTTATCAGATAAATATAAAGTATGATCCTAACGTATTACAACCGGTTAATCCGTATACCGGAGCGGAATACACCTCAAAAACTCCGCTTGCAAACGGCGAGCTGATTGTAAACAGTGAATATGGTGCAACTTCAATGGTCGTGCATGATTTAACAAAAGGTGTATTGAATTTTGCACAAATATACGTATTTATGGAAGACTACAGAAATTCAGGCAAGGCAGAAGAAACAGGAGTTTTAGGGGTAATTGGATTTAAAGTGTTGAAAAATGAAAAAACAACTATCAAATTTGAAGAGCCTGCTTCAATGCCCGCAAGCATTTCGGGAACATACTTGATAGACTGGAACGGCAATAAGAAGACAGACTATAAGGTTATTCAGCCTGAACCTGTCAATGCCGATGCCGTATCATCGGGCAGTTATATAAAATTGGAGTTTGACAAAAACACAGCATCAGTGGGAGAAATAATAAGGGCTACAGTTAAGGTAAATAATGTAAAAAATTTAGCCGGCTATCAAATATGCATCAAATATGACCCGAATGTATTACAGCCGGTAAATCCAAATACCGGAGCGGCATATACAACAACAACTCACCTTGTAGACGGTGAACTGATTGTAAAACAGGAATATGGATCGACGTCAATGGCTGCGCATAGATTGTCCAATGGTATACTCAATTTTGCGCGTACTTACTTGTACGTAAGTGACTACAAAGAAGACGGAAAGCCGGAAGAAACAGGAATTTTGGGTGTAATTGGCTTTAAGGTATTGAAAAAAGAGAAGACAACAGTCAGCTTTTATGCGGATGAAGCTTTAATGCCAAATAGTGTTTCAGGAACGTATTTGATAGACTGGAACAGCAATAAGAAAACAGATTACAAAGTTATCCAGCCCGAACCAATCAACGGCGGTGCTTTACCGGAGAATTATATTGCGTTGGAGTTGAATAAGAATAAAGCGGCAGTTGGTGAAACAATAAAGGCTACGGTAAGAGTGAACAATATAAAGAATCTCGCCGGTTACCAGGTAAACATAGTTTACGATCCGAATGTATTGCAGCCTATTGATCCTGTTACTGGAGCACCGTTTACTACAAGGTCTACTTTTGCAAACTGTGAATTGCTCAACAACGATGAATACGGTCCGACAAATATTACCGCTCATGATTTGACAAAAGGAGCATTAAATTTCGCGAGAGGATACTCATACCTGAATGAGTACAGGAAAAACGGTGTGCCTGAAACTACCGGAGTTTTGGGGGAAATAACCTTTAAGGTATTGAAGTCACAAACTACAAAAATAAGATTTGAGGAACCAGCTGCAATGCCGGGAAGTATTTCAGGAACATATCTGTTTGACTGGTACGGCAATCAAATCAGCAATTATTCGGTAATACAGCCGGACAGCATCAACTAAACTTATGCTGCCAATCAAGTAAAATGCTGCAGGTGGCGAAATGCCGCCTGCACTTTTTCATTTATTAAAAATCAAAATGATGCAATTGAATTTATTTTTCAAATGTGTTATAAATTTAATCAGTACATTTGTTTAATTAACTGCAAAGGAATTTGATTATACTTGGAGGAAGATTGTTAATGATAAAATCAAGTTTGATAAAAACAGGAATTATTACGGTTTTGGCAATGTTAATTCTGTGTGGCTGCGGTGGCAGGACGGGAAAAGAGCCTGATGCTGCTGAGCCCACAATATCCGGAGAGACAAACAAACCTACTGCATCTGTGGAAGCAAACAGGGATGCCCTTCAAAGTATTGACCCTGTTTACACCCAGTCGCCGGAAAATGTTAATGGGACCGTGGTTCCAAATGAATCTCCTGAAAATAACAATATGGACAATTCAAATCAGACATCAAATACGGCAAATAATGATGGAACCAGCAGTTCGGCCGAAGCAAATATTCAAATTGTATTGGACAAGAATACTGCCAAAAAAGATGAGATAATCACAGCAAAGATTATATTGAACAACATACCCAAAATTGCCGGTTATCAGGTAAATATAAAGTATGACCCAAATATACTGCAGGCAGTGGACCTTGATACCGGTAAACCGCTTGAAGACAAACAAATCCCGGGCGGTGGAGACGTTTTGTCAAATCCGGATTATAATGTGCTTCCGTTGGCTGCAAGTGACGTTAAAAATGGTGTGATTAACTTTGCTAAAGCATATGTAAATGTAGACGAATATAAAGAAAGTAATAATCCTGAGAGCAGTGGCGTTCTTGCTTTAATAGGCTTTAAAGTACTAAAAGAGGAAAGCACTGTTATTTCTTTTGCGGATACCCCGTCGATGCCTAATGCTGTATCGGGAACATATGTATATGATTGGGATTTTAATGTGTTAACCAATTATTCGGTAGGTAAAGGGGTAAAAGTTAATTAGGATAAAAGGCAAAATGATTAAATGTTGACAAAATTTAAATAATAGTATAAGAATATAATATAATATAGAAGGAAGAAAAAATTTATTCCTTAGTTTTTCGTTTTTTACAGGAGGAGTAAAAGTGAAAAGGCTTTTTATTATTGTACTGATAGCGTCTTTGACGGCGGCTTTGATTTTTCCTGTTATGGCTGACAATAATTCTTTAAAAGATAAAATGAGTGAAATAGACGATAAATTGAATGATATTAGCAAGCAAAAAGTAGAGATAGATAAAGAAAAAAAGGAACTTGAACGTGAGAAAAAAGAATTAATAAATGCCGAAAATGAAGCAAACTTGGAGTACCAGAATTTGGTTTCTGAACTGGAGGCATTGGACAGTCAAATAGAAAGCTATGAGACTTCGTTAAAAGATACGGAAGAAAGATACGCCAAAACTTTAAAAGCCTTTGAAGAACGTCTTGTAACGATGTACAGAAATTCATATGTTTCATACCTTAATATATTAGCCGATTCGGAGAATCTGATTAATTTTTTTGAAAGACTTGAGTTGATTTCATCAATTGCGAAAAAAGATAAGGAAATTGTAAAGAAAGTTCAGGATATAAAAAAGGATCTTACATATAAAAAGCAATTGGTTCAATATATAAAAGGTGCAAAGCAACTTGAATTAATCAGAAAGAAAAACAATATTGATTCATTGGTTGCATCCAGGAGTGGGCTTGAAAACAAAATCAAAGAAAGAGAAGAAGAAATCAGACGTTTGGAAGAGCAGGAAGACAAGCTGATTCAGCAATCTTACGAAATAGCAAATCAAATAAGGAGAAGTACCGGAAGTATCAAAAATTATGCCGGCGGTACAATGGTGTGGCCGGTACCAAGTTCAAGAAAGATAGATTCTCGATTTGGCACGAGACTTCATCCTATATTCAAAAAGTATAAAATGCATACCGGTGTTGACATTGATGCGGCTTACGGAGCTTCAATAGTTGCTGCCAATAATGGAATTGTGATTTTTTCGGGCTGGGAGGATGGATACGGTTATACGGTTATTATCGACCATGGCGGCGGAATAACCACGCTGTATGCTCATTGCAGCAAGCTTCTTGTTAACAAAGGTGACAAGGTTCGAAAGGGTCAAACCATAGCCCAGGCCGGCAGTACCGGAACGGCTACAGGATCGCATCTACATTTTGAAGTTCGAATAGACGGAAATGTAACCAATCCTTTGGATTATATTAAATGATAAATAGATTATATATATTAAATAAATAATTGGAATTTGCTTTATAAATTTGGATTTATCGATTTAAGTCCTGAAAATTTTGTAGCTTGTTCTAAGAGTTTTGTTTTGATAATTGATTAGTGCATCTATTTTTATTTATCAGGTTTCAGGCGGGGGGTAAAAAAAATACAGACAATTATACAAAATAAAAATTTTGTATAATTGGAGGGAGGTTTTTTAGAAAAAAGCCAAAATATTGTTTTTATATATTAATTTAGTTTTTTAGATAAATAAAACTTTTAATTTTTGCCCCCTCAAAATATGAGAACATTCGAAATATTATAATAGCTTATGGCAATTGAGTTGCTTAATAAGCTATACCAACCTTCATACCAAACTACCGGCAGCTTAAGTTTTCTTCTGTACGGTAGTCTTTTTTTTTATTTTTTTATACTATGATAAAAAATTAACTATAAAAAAGGTCTTAAAAACTTTAAAAAAATATGCTATAATAAAAAAGTAAATAGTAAATATTCCTGTGTAAATTCCAATCAACTATCTTAAAATCTTAAGTATCCTGAAGCTGCTCTTGTTTTGCGGACTTATTCAACTCGACTTTTTACAAAACTATACAGTTAAGAACAAAATAAATGGATGGGAATGATATTATGAAGTTAAGAGTTGGTGAAATCGTTACTTTAAAGCATTATTCCGCTAAAAGAAGCAATCGAGGGATAATCAGTAATTCGTTTGACAACAATGTTGTTATCAAACCTGAAAGAGATTTTCTTATTTACAACTTTTTTGACAGTGACCCGGTTGTAATAGGATTTGAGAATGATAATGTTGTAAACATCTGTGAAAGCACTGTAAAACATGTGGATTACAATCAAAATACTTTTACTCTTACTATTAACCATATTCAATCAATAACAAACAAGAGGCTTACGCAGAGGTTTCCTGTTTCCTTGTGTGCGTATATTTTAAGTCGCAACACCAGAGTTTTCTCTTACATAAGAAATATCAGCCTAGACGGCTTGGCGTTGTGTTCAAGACAGGAATTTAAAAAAGGTGACATATTAACTATCAATACAAAAATTGAAAATATTGAACTTACTTTTGAGGCACAGGTTGTTTGGAAAAGCATTAGTGAAATAGGTTTTGAGTATGGACTTGTATATTACATGCCTGAGGATGAATTCAGTAAAACTATTGAAAGATGTCTGGAGTTTTTAAAAATGGACCAGGAACTTTCAATAAGCCGTCTTAAGTACGAATTTGAGCCATTAAGAAGGATAAGTCAAAGGAAAAGTATAATGAACTGAAAATGAATAAAAAATAATAAAAAAAGCCTCTTACAAGCTATTATCATGCTTTTTGAGGCTTTTTTTGATTTCAAATTATTTTTTGAATTAGGATTATAAACGGTCCCAACGGGGATCTATGTTGCTGCTGATTGCCCTATAGCCTTTTGCAATATATAAAGCATCCAAAAGAGCAATTCTGACCATAGCTTCACATACAGGATAAATTCTTGGACATATTGAAGGATCGTTTCTTGTGTTAAACTCTACTTCAACATTCTCAAGAGTGTACATGTTTACTGTTTTCTGAGGTATTGAAATAGTAGGCGTCGGCTTAACCGCAACTCTGATTCTGATATCCTCGCCGTTGGAAATTCCGCCCAGTATACCTCCCGCTCTGTTGGTTTTAAATCTTACACGGCCTGAGGCTTCATCGTAATAAGGAACATCGTTTGATTCCGAACCCTTTAATTTTGTATGACCGAATCCTTCGCCAAACTCTATCCCTTTTATGGCTCCAATGGACATTAAGGCGTGGGCAAGTGTGGCCTGAAGCTTGTCAAACACGGGTTCTCCCAAACCTGCCGGAACACCTCTTGCAATTATTTCCACCACTCCGCCTACAGAATCTCCTTCTTCCTTTATCCTTTTAAGTTCTTCAATCATTTCTTTTGCTTTTTCAAGGTCCGGGCAGTTTATTTCATTTTTGCGATAATTGGCTTTGGCCATTTCATAAGTAATATTTTCCTGGGCTTTAATTCCGTGTATTTCAGTTACAAAAGCAATTACATCTATACCCATGGTATCTAACACCGCCTTTGCCACGGCTCCGGCGGCAACACGGGCAGCCGTTTCTCTTCCGGAAGCTCTTCCTGCACCTATATTGTCTGCAAATTGTCCGTACTTCTTAAAAAAGGTATATCCTGCCTGTCCCGGTCTTACAACCTCTTTGTAGCTCTTATGCTTGTTAATGTGCTCATCCTCAATAACGTCATTGGGTATAATCATCCCGACAGGAGCACCGGTTGTAATATCATCTTCCATTACTCCGGAAAAAATATATACTTTGTCCCTTTCTTTTCTTGGTGTATCCAAAGGAGTTTTTCCCGGTCTTCTTTTATCAAGCTCCTCCTGCACGAAATCAGCAGTGAGCTTTATTCCGGGCGGAACACCGTCCACGATTGCTATTAGTCCCCCAAACAACTCTTTTGGTATTTGAAGATTTTTGCGAAAAGCACCTGCATAAGATTCTCCACAGGTTGTAACCCTGAATATTCTGCCGAATGTATTTCCTACCATCCTACATCTCTCCCTTATAAAAACTCATAAGAAGACAATAAATTTCCGCTACTGTCATCAGTTATATTCCCTTTATCATGCTTTCATAAACATTTTTAATTTCCGCAACAATTGACTGAACATTTTTAGAAGAACAGTCGATTGTAACGTCGGCGTACTTTTCATACAAAGGCACCCGCTCTTTGTAAACATCCTCAAAGCTCTTGTTACTGTCTCTTGCAAGCCTTCTGCCGGAAGACAGTCTTTTTTTAATTTCATCAAATTCCAGTTTAAGGTACACCACAATGCTGTTTCTTTTAAGATGTTCCATTGCGGCTTCATTGTAAACGACACTGCCGCCGGTTGATATGACATGGTTGTCCACGTTCAGGCTCATTAAAGTTGACTGCTGTATCTCAAGGAACTTTTCCAGCCCGTCATGATTTACGATGTCTCTAAGCGGCCTTTTTTCTTTCTCCATTATTATTCTATCAGTATCTATAAAACCCATGTTGAGAGTTTTTGCAAGTGGTTGCCCAATTGTAGTTTTACCGGAACTGGGCATACCGATTAAGACTATGTTTCTTTTTTGCATTTGTGCAACCTCACGATTTTAATATAATTACAAGGGTATTATACACATAAAATTATGAAGTTCCAACAAAAAAATAAAAATTTTATATTACAGTTTCAATATTTTAAATAAGTTAATAAACTGCTTTTAACAGTGTATAAACTATCAAAAGTCATTTGGTGCGGCATTCATTGACAATACTATACTTAAATTGCCATTTCTGCAGCGAAGTTCATCAATAAACTCCTTTTCATCTTTTTCATTATCCATGGTTACTGTGTATACAAGTTCGAAAAGTGTTCCCAAATCGGTTGTCTTAACTCTGCACAACTGGTAGTTTGTCGTATACTTCTTTAAAATGTCGTCAAATGCTCCCTGGTAATTCATATTCTCAGGAATCAAGATTTTTAGTATTTTCTCACAGCTCTTCTTTGCACCGAAATTAATTTTACACAGAACAACCATAAACACGCAAAGCAACATGGTAAAAAGTGCAGCATAGCCAAACAATCCCGTACCACAGGCAAGTCCGGCGGCCATTGAAAAAAGCACATATGCGATATCTTTAGGGTCTCCGGCAGCACTTCTAAAACGGGCAATGGAAAAAGCACCGGCAAGACTGAAAGCTCTGGCGACGTTACTTCCTACCAGAAGGATTATCACTGCAATTACCGCAGGAATCAGAATCAATGTCAGAGTGAAATTTTGCGAGTAATAACCTTTTACATGGGTTTTCATATATGTAACGCTGATTAATATTCCCAAAGCAAATGAAACTATGATAGTTAAAAAAGCACTCCCCAGAGTTAATGTTGAGTTGATGTTAGCATTTAAAGCGATATCCAACATTAGCAATCTTTCCCTTCTAAATAATATTTTTAATTATACCAATTATAATACAATATTATATTACTTAATCATACATAAGACAACAGTCTGTATAAACAGGCTGTTGTCTTATGCATATTTATTTCGGTATGGCTACCGAACACTATTATATATTTAAAATTAACAAGTTAACAGTTCTATCTGTTTAATTGACAGCGACTCGTTTATTACCATCCTGGGCCGCCTGGGAACCATCCCCCACCGCCTCCTGGGAATCCTCCTCCTGGGAATCCTCCTCCGGGGAACCATCCTCCGGAACTACCTCCGGCGTTGGTTACAATTGAATTTGTGGTAAAGGTTACCGACTGGACTCCGTTTCTATATACAACATAAGTTGCATTCAATACGAGATCCGGTGAACTGAATACCATGTTTTGATAATTCTTTGGAGCCGTAAAGCTGATTATTTCAGACCCGTTCCTTTGGATACTGATAACGGAGTTTGCCGTTCCACTGCCTAAAAGCACCGAGCACTGAGTACTTGAAGTTGAAGGAGTACTGTTGGAACCTCCCGCTGCAATGAGGGTTCCTCCATTGATTATCAGAGGATTCCAGTCACAATCAATACCTCCTTCGGGAATGTTGCCTCCAAAGGAGAAAATATATCCTCCATTGATATATATAGGTCCGTTGGAGTCAATTCCATCATATCCTGAAGTTATGTAAAGTTCACCGCCATTGATATAAAGGCCGCTTGCAGCATTTAGACCGTCTTCATTTGAGTTTATATTTATTTTGCCACCGTTAATTGTAATAGTAGTCTTGCTTTCAATACCCTCATAACATTTTAATATATTTATTTCTCCATCGTCAATTACAAGGTCTTTTTCTGAGTGTATCGCATCGTCATCTGCAGTGAGATTGAGGGTACCGCCGGTCATTTCAAAATCTTTTTCGCTTTCAATGGCATCGGATTTTGCCGTAACGGTGATGTTTCCGCCCTTGATTTCTATGCCGCTGTTTGCGTGTAATCCGTCGGTAACTGCTGTTACGTAAATATCTCCGTTTTCAATAATAAGGTCATCGTCACTTGCAATACCGTGCTTGTAATTACCTGTAACGTAGAGAGTGCCTTTTCCCTTCAGCTCCAAATCGTCATTACTGAAAAGAGCTGCTTTTGCATCCTGATCAGTATATGTTGAGCCGTCGGAGAGATAATTGACCGTACCTTTTTCTATTGTGATAAAGCCTTTGTCAACGTTGTAGAAGTAGATGGCAGGGCCGTTTGGATTTTTTATATTTACGCCGCTAAGTCTCAGCTTAACCCTTTCGGTTGTATTGACAAAAATCATGCCGTTGTTTAAAGTACCTGTAACTAAGTGGTCTCCTCCGGCTGTAATGGTAACGACCGAACCGTTTACCGAAATACCTTCACCGCTGACTTTAATCGTATCTCCCAACTCAATTGTACCGGTGTTGTTTTTCCATGCTTCTTCATCAACAGCGGGAGTAGGTGTCGGTGAAGGCTCAGGTGTTGTAGGATACTGGTTTTCCACAGGGAAAGAATCAATATATCCCAAAAGATATCTTTTTAACAATGTGTAGTCGCTCGAGTTTATTTTACCATCCCCATTCAGATCAGCGTTAATCAGGTTGATATAGCTAATGGATTGCTGCAGAAGATACCTTTTCATTAATGTCAAGTCCGTTGAGTTTACCTTGCAGTCCGAATTCGAGTCGCCATATATCGGTGGTGGCTCTAATGCACTTACAGATATTATATTTACGAGAAGTACAAGTACGTATAGAAAAAACCCTGTACACTTTTTCAACATTCTCATTAATACTTCTCCCCCCTTGATTAAATTTGCCATTTTGGTATATTTATTCGTAATTGGAGTTGTTTTTATTTCCGTAGATTTTAATTATTTTAGAAATTTATTGTTTATAAAAATTTATATTATAATATTTTTATAACGATATTTATATATAGATGTTTTTATGTAATCCGAACAAAACTAAAAAACTTTCGTCAAAAAATATTAAAAAAATATTATCCGGTTAATGAAAAAATATATAAAAATAAAAAATATATAATATATAGGGAGATGTCAAAATGAACGGGGCGTATTATGGTGAGGCACCTGCTATAATAAAAGACTTTTTAAGCTACATGGAGACCATAAGAGGTAAATCGAAAAACACAATCCATGAATACTATTATGATCTAAGGCTTTTTTTCAGGTTTATGAAAATTCATTTTGGTCTGGAGGACTCAAAAAAAGATTTTGACTCAATAGATATCAAAGACATGGATATTGATGTCATTAAGAAAATAACTTTGAGTGATATTTATTCCTTTATGTCATTTTTAAGCCGTGAAAGGGACAATACCGCGAGCTCGAGGGCAAGAAAAGTTGCAAGCATAAGGTCGTTTTTTAATTACCTTACAAACAAGGCAAAGCTTTTAGAGCAAAATCCTGCTGCCGAGCTGGAGTCTCCCAAAATAATGAAAAGGCTTCCAAGGTATCTTAACATTGAAGAAAGCAAAAGGCTGCTTGGTTCCATTGACGGAGAGCATAAAGAAAGAGATTTTGCAATTATAACTTTGTTCTTAAATTGTGGTTTGCGACTTTCCGAGCTTGTAAACATTAATTTGAGCAATATAAAAAATGATGTTTTAACTGTGGTGGGCAAAGGCAACAAAGAACGTACCATTTACCTTAATGCGGCATGCAAAAAAGCTCTTGATGCATACTTGAAGGTTCGGCCCGTTGACGGTGTGAAGGACAAAAATGCTTTGTTTTTGAGTTCCAGAAAGCAAAGAATAAGCAACAAGACTGTTCAGCATATCGTGAAAAAGTATATAAAAGCTGCGGGACTCGACCCGGAAAGGTATTCTACCCATAAACTCAGACATACGGCGGCAACGTTAATGTATAAACACGGCAATGTTGACATAAGGGCACTTCAGGAAATACTAGGGCATGAAAGCATAGCAACAACGGAGATTTATACCCATGTGGACAGCCAGCAGTTGAAAAATGCCGTTGAAAGCAATCCTTTATCAACTTATGTCGATGAGCATGACAATGAAAATGAGAGCTAATCTATAATATTGAAAATTAAATGAATCCACTTTGGCAGTATTGATTTTAATTGCAATTTTTGCGATAAAATACTGACGTCAGGCTTGCGAACATAATTGAAATATTAGAAAAAATAGATTATACTTTATTTCTGGTATAAAATACACTTGGAAAAATGGAGTTGCGATATGAATTTTAGAAGATTTTATTTAATTGTATGTTCAATATTGTCAGTTTTTATGTTTTTTATCGGTTCACTGACCCTTTTATACATCAATTTCAATACGGATGTCGAAAAACCTGTTGACAATTCGGGGACACTGATTGATGATATTTTAAGTCCTTTAAAAGGTGTTAACGAGGATTTGAACGTACTGGTGTTGGGCGGTGACAAGGTTAACAACAATACCGACACAATGATGTTGGTAAATTTCAAGCCTTCCACATCAAAAGTAAGTATTCTTTCGATACCGAGGGACACGAAAGTTAAGATAAACGGCAAGAAAGCAAAAATAAACTCCGCTTACCCCACAGGAGGCGGAGAACTTGCAGTTCAGACGGTAAGCGAGCTTTTTGGCATAGATGTAAAATACTATGTTTTTGTAGATACTTCTTCTTTCAGAAAAATAATTGATATTTTGGGCGGAGTGGATTATTACGTTCCGGTGGACATGGATTATGATGATCCTTTGCAGGGACTTAGTATTCATATAAAGAAAGGGCAGCATCATTTTGACGGTGCCATGGCCGAGAAATTTATGAGGTTCAGGCAGTATAACAACGGCCGTGTGAACGAATACTATGACGGAAGTGACCTGAAAAGAATTGATGCCCAGCAGAATTTTATCCGCGAACTGGTTAGGCAGAAACTTAATATTTTTTATCTGACTAAAGTAGATGATATTGCCAGTACCATTTTCAGCAATATTGACACCAATCTTAATATGAGTGAAGTTTTAAAGCTGACCGGAAGCGTTTCAAAGGTTCAGGCCGACAGCATAAACATGTTGAAAGTTCCTGGGAAATCCGTATTGGACGGAGCATGGTACTATGTAATTGACTCTCAGGAAACAGACAAGATTATAAATGAGTATTTCAGGACAAGGTATAAGTAAAATAAATGACTCACAACATAAACCTTTCAAAAGTTTGAGAGAGTTTGCGTTGTGAGTCATTATTTTTATTTGATATACTTCAAGAACTCCCTGTAAGCCTTATATGCCATATAAATATCCACTTTGCTGGTTACTTCAAACGGAGAATGCATTGAGAGAACAGCTACTCCGCAGTCTATTACGTCCATTCCCATATTGGCTACAAATTGGGCAATTGTGCCTCCTCCACCTTGATCAACTTTGCCCAGTTCGGCGGTTTGCCAGAATATTTTTCTTTCATTGAACAGCTTTCTCACTTCTCCCATAAATTCAGCGTGGGCATCACTTGCACCCGATTTTCCACGGGCACCGGTATATTTTAAAAGAACAATTCCTTTTCCGATGAAGGAAGAGTTAAGTTTGTCATATACTCCTTCATAGGTTGGATCTATTGCTGCGTTGACGTCGGCTGAAAGCATTTTGGAATTGCTCAGGCATCTTCTTAAAATTATGTCCGTGTACTTTTCAGAGCTTAATGCGCATATATCGGCAATGAAGTTTTCAAGAAAGCTTGACTGGGCTCCGGTATTACCCATGCTTCCTATTTCCTCTTTGTCCGTAAGTACACAAACAGCTGTTTTGTCGACGTTATCCAAATCCAGGACGGCTCTTAAAGCTGTGTAAGCACAAACTCTGTCATCCTGTCCGTAGGCACCGACCATACTTTTATCCAAACCCACATCTTTTGCCTTAAAAGAAGGAACCAATTCCAATTCCGCGGACAGTAAATCTTCTTCGGTTATATTGTATTTTTCATTAAGCAGCTTGAGTATGTTTAATTTTACCTTTTCCTTAACTTTTTCATCGTTATAGGGAATTGAACCGAAAAGAATATTCAAATTCTCTCCTGTAATTCCTTCGCTCATTTTTTTCTGCATTTGTTCTGCCGCAAGGTGCGGAAGCAAATCGGTTATTGTAAACACTGTATCATTTTCATCTTCGCCGATTACAATTTCGACACTGCTTCCATCCTTTCTTATGATCACTCCATGCATGGAGAGCGGTATGGTTACCCATTGATACTTTTTTATACCTCCGTAATAATGTGTTTTCAGAAATACCATTTCATTTGCCTCATATATCGGGTTTGGCTTAAGATCAATTCTTGGTGAGTCTATATGCGCTCCTACAAGGTTAAAACCTTTTTCCGGCGGCTGTGAGCCTATAACTGCAAGGGCCACGATTTTGTTTTTGAATACTCTGTAGACTTTCATTCCGGGTTTTAGCGGTTTTCCGGAATCTATTACATCGTCTATTGAAACAAAACCTTTGCTTTCAGCCAGCTTTTTAGTTTCGCGCACAAACTCTCTCTCTGTCTTGGATTTGTCTAAAAAAGATTTGTATTCTTCGCAAAATGCAAAGGTGTTTTTTATTTCATCATTACCTATTTTGTTCCAAACATTGGGGCAGTTGTAGGACAGGTTTTCCCACAACTTTTGTCCCGCGGTTTTATTGTCTGACATATTTATTCCCTCCTGCAAAAACTTTATATTTATTATTATATCTCTAAATGCTTTCACAATAAACATTGTAGAAAGAAGAATTTCGGAAATTACAAGTGGTGATAAAAAAAGAAGAGTATATGCTCTTCTTTTTAATCCAAATATTACAATATTATGTCAGGGCATATTATTTACACAACTAGGTAAAAGTTTTTGACAGTTCTTCAAGCATCAAATCATAGTTTTCAAGAATCTCAAAAAGCTTTTCAACCACCTGGGGGTCAAACTGGGTACCGGAATACAGTCTAAACTGCTCCTTGGTTTCTTCGAGGCTAAGTTTTGACCTGTATTTTCTGTCCGACATCATAGCGTCAAAGGCATCGGCAACCGTTAATATTCTTGCCAAAAACGGAATCTCGTCCCCTTTCAATCCCTCAGGATAACCTTTACCGTCAATTCTCTCATGATGATATTTTACCAGCGGAACAACATCCTTGAACATTGAAATGGCCGAAAGTATGTACGCACCTTTTAACGGATGCTTTTTAATTTCTTCATATTCATCGTAGCTCAGCTTGTCGGTTTTGAAAAGAATATCATCGGCCGTGCCGATTTTTCCTATGTCATGGAAAATACCGCCCACTTTGAGAAGCTCCAACTGATCTTCCGGAAGTCCGAAGGCTTCACCCAGCTTTACCGCATAGTATGCGACACGGTCCGAATGACCCCTTGTATATATATCCTTTGCATCAACTGTCAGACGCAAAGCTTCTATTGTGTCAATATATCTTTTCCTAAGCTCCTGATAGGTTCTGTCAAGCTCTTCTTTCTTCATGTTGATTAATGAATGCAAAAATGCATTATTAATAGATGAAGCCGCCTGTGTGGAATATATTTCAAGGAGTTTTATTCCGTCACCCAAATTGCTGCTTTCAATGTAAATTACTCCAATGGATTTGTTTTGCTCGTTCGTAAGAGGAAGTATTATTCCATGGTCTAAGAGCAGAACTTTCTTGCTGTCCCTTGCACGACCTATATTTTCCATAAGTTCAGGGCTCAGCATGGTAACCAGCGATTCTGCCTTGATGTCGTATTCACCGACTCCCTTAAAGATGATTTTCCCTTCACCGCTGTTGCAATCATCTACCAGAATGAAAGCATCTTTGCTGTTTACAAGAGGCATCAGGCCCTGCAATATTTCTTCCAAAATAACTCCTATCGGCTGGAGTTGATAAATTTTTGGAACAGCCTGAAGTATTCTGTTTAAACCGTCTTTAAACTGCCTTATGGTGCGCATTTGAGATATTGATTTTATTCCTGATTCAATTAAAAGAAGAAGCTGGTCAAACTTGTCTCCCTTTTCGCAATATCCCTGGATATCAAGAGCCTTGATGGTTTCAAGAGGAGGAGCCAAGTCTTTGTGACCCGTTAAGAGAAGGATATAAATGTCCTTGTTGAATTCTCGTATCTTTGCAACGACCTCATCTCCATGGATAGGTGACATTATGTAATCCAAAATAAGCATATCGAAATGCTCTTTTTTAAGAGTTTCTATTGCCTCCAAAGGATTGGAAATGCCCATGCAAAAATATCCACTTCTTGTAAGCATTACTTTCATTGAATTTATTATGCCTTCTTCATCATCAACAATAAGGATTTTGTAGTCCGTTGATACTTCGATTATTCTCTTTCTCATATGAAAATCCTCCTCAGTAGAGTGCGGGCAAATAAAAGTACAGCGGTGTCCGACAGTCTGATACTGAAATGTTAAAAAAGAATCTATCTAACAAATAAAACCACTTGAAGCATGCAATATTGACAAGTATCAATTGTGTGAAATAAGATGCATTTAAAAAAGACACAAAATCTCACTCTTACTTATTATTTTACTTTATTTTTTTTATTTTTGCAATATTTACGAAATAGTTTTATAGTCCCATTTCTTTAGGACTATCATCAATATCCGGTTTCTTTGTTTACATGTCGGTTTCTTGACTAATTACCGTATTTATTCTATAAATAAATAATAGCAGCTTTAACTTAACATCGAAATAAATTTGGAGGTAAATACAATGTATGATTGTCATGTTCACAGCAGCTTTTCAGGAGACAGCAACATGGACCCGAAAATTGCCATTAATACTGCCATGAAATTGGGATTTGAAGGTATTTCGTTTACAGATCATTTGGATATAGACTATCCGGATTATGATGATGTATTCATGATTGATTTTGACAAATATTCTGAGGCCATGGACAGGCTTAAGCGGGATTATTCCGGCAAAATCAAAGTTCTCAAAGGTATTGAAGTAGGTATACAACCCCATGTTATAGAGGAATCAAATGATATTGTAAAAAAATATGATTTTGATATTGTAATTGGCTCGATTCACGTTGTTGACAAAACTGACCTTCATAACGGCGATTTTTGCAGGAACAAATCCAAAAATGAAGCCTATTTGAGATATCTTGAAGCAGTTTTGGAATGCATAAACCTTTTTGATAATTTTGATATTTTGGGCCATATTGATCTCATCAGAAGGTATGGATGTTATGATGACAAGACGTTAAAATTGGACGATTTCAAAGACAGAGTTGATGCCATACTCAAGGCTCTCGTTGAAAAAGGCAAAGGTTTGGAGGTAAATACCTCCGGCTTTCGATACAATTTAGATTCGCCAATGCCGGACTATGAAATTATAAAAAGGTACAGAGAGCTAAAGGGTGAGATAATTTGTACAAGCTCTGACGCCCATACCCCCGAGTATATTGGTTATAAATTCGACTATGTGAAAGAACTTGTTAAAAATGCGGGTTTTAAATATACGGCGCATTTTGAAAACAGAAAACCTGTGTTTACACCAATCTAAATAAAGATTTTAACAATTTAAATGAAATTTGGACACTTAAAAACAACATTCAAGCATAAAAAACAAGTTTTTTTAACATTAAAATAAACCTTTAAAACCTTAAAAACCAACTTTAAACGTTAAAACAAGCTTTAAACATTAAAAGAAGCTTAGAGGCATGCAAACCTCTAAGCTTGTTTTCTATGTCTTTTTTGTGTTTTATACAAGTTTTACCCTGTGGTATGTCTTTTTACCCTTTTTAATAATTAACTCTCCGTTGTTGAAATCATCCATGGTGACTAATCTGTCAAAACCTTCAACTCTAACGTCGTTTACAGAAATTCCGCCCTGTTCGATAAGTCGGCGGCCTTCACCCTTTGAAGGAATCAGCTTTGTTTTTAAAAGCAGGTCAATTATGTTTATACCGTTGGAAAGCTCACCGGAGGCTACTTCAGTAGTAGGCATGTTGTCAGTGCTTGCACCTTTTTCAAACAAGGCCTCTGCAGTTTTTTGGGCATTTAATGCTTCTTCCTCACCGTGAATAAGCTTTGTAACTTCGAAGGCCAGACGTTTTTTAGCAATGTTAATTTCCTGATCTTTAAGTTTTGCATACTCTTCGATTTCTTCCATAGGAACAAAGGTTAAGAGTTTTAAGCATTTTATCACATCTGCGTCATGAATATTTCTCCAGTACTGATAGAACTCATAAGGAGAAGTCTTGTTGGCATCCAGCCATAATGCACCTTTTTCCGTCTTACCCATCTTTTTGCCTTCACTGGTGGTAAGAAGTGTAAAGGTCATACCATAGACTTCTTTTCCTTCTTTTCTTCTAATAAGATCTATTCCTCCGAGAATGTTTGACCACTGGTCGTCACCGCCGAGCTGCATGATACAGCCGTATTCCTTATACAGTTTCAGGAAGTCATAGCTTTGCATGAGCATGTAGTTGAACTCGATAAAGGAAAGACCTCTTTCGAGTCTGGATTTAAAACATTCTGCCGTCAACATTCGGTTGACGGAAAAATGCACTCCTATATCTCTCAAAAATTCAATATAATTTAAATCAAGCAGCCAATCGGCGTTATCCACCATTATGGCTTTTCCTTCTCCAAATTCAATGAATTTGGAAAGCTGCTTTTTAAAGCAATCGGCATTATGCTTGATTTCCTCCCGGGTCATCATTTTTCTCATATCAGTTCTCCCTGTGGGGTCGCCGACCATGGCTGTACCGCCGCCGATTAACGCTATGGGTCTGTGTCCCGCTTTTTGCATGTGGGCCATGACCATCATCTGCAGGAAATGTCCCACATGAAGACTGTCGGCAGTGGGATCAAATCCGATATAAAATGTAATTTTTTCTTTTTCTAGAAGCTCTTTTATTTTTTCTTCATGGGTAAGTTGCGCAATATATCCCCTTTCTTTCAAAGTTTCAAACACACTGGACATATAGATACCTCCTGGAAATTTTATTAAAATTCTCTTGAATTTCATGTTAATTAATTTTTATAATTTAAATAATTTATCTAAATTTACGGGTTTAATAAAAAAAGCTTTTTCGCCCTGCTTAAGGACGAGAAAGCTCCCGTGGTACCACCTTAATTTGTATATATTTAAAAAAATATATACCTCATTTATTACTGCCGATATAACGGTTGGCCGCCGTCATACATGAAAAATATTTCACATATGCAACTTAGGAGTTGTAATTCGCCCGTTCATGTACGAAAGCCCTCTCACCGCCCGGACTTCTCTCTGACTGTCACCCATGAACGACTACTGCCTCTCCCTCATCGTCTTTTGCTCTTTGAAGCTTATTGAATATTTTAGCACAATAAGTTTGGTTTTTACAAGAGATTTAATTAATAATTTTATCTATTGGATTATTCCTCCGCCGACAACTATATCACCGTCGTAAAAGACTACCGACTGCCCGGGAGTAACAGCCCTCTGGGGAGTGTCAAACACAACCCTGACTTTGCCGTCTTCAAGAGGATAAATAACCGCATCAGCCTCTTTGGCGGAATAACGTATTTTAGCCTTGACTCTCATTGGCTCTTCAAGCTTGTCTATTGAAATGAAGTTTAAGTCATAGGCTGTAAGTTCTTTTGAATAAACTTCGTTTTCATCACCCAGCACAACGGTGTTGTTTTCCGCATCGATTCTTACAACGTACATGGGTTTTCCCAAAGCAATACCAAGGCCTTTTCTTTGTCCCACCGTATAATGAATTATGCCTCTGTGTTTTCCTAATATGTTTCCTTTTGTATCAACAAAATAGCCGGGTTTAATTTCTTTGTCGGTATTCTCTTCTATAAACTTTCCATAGTCATTGTCATTTACAAAGCAGATTTCCTGGCTGTCAGGCTTTGATGCAACATAGAGCCCCAATTCCTTAGCTTTTGCCCTCACCTGCTCCTTGGTGAAATTGCCTATGGGCATAAGAATATGTTTAAGCTGTTCCTGGGTAACATTGTAAAGGGCATAGGTCTGATCCTTCTGCTGGGTAACCGATTTTTTCAGCAGATACCTTTTTTTATTATCGTCATAAGTTATAATTGCATAATGCCCCGTGGCAATATAGTCAATACCCATCGACAGGGCTTTGTTCAGCATTGATTCAAATTTCACAAACCTGTTGCACGCAATACAAGGATTCGGGGTTCTCCCCTTTAGATATTCGTCTTTAAAGTAGTTAATAACACTTTTTTCAAAAATGTCTTTAAAATTTAAAACATAATAGGGGATTCCCAATTTATTGGCAACGCTCCTTGCATCATCAACGGCAGAAAGCGAACAGCATCCGCCTTCAACAAGCTTTGTTTCTTCATCTGTATCCGGCCAAATTTGCATTGTGGCTCCGATAACCTCATATCCCTGTTCCAAAAGTATGGCGGCAGCTACAGAACTGTCAACGCCGCCGCTCATGCCTACCATAACCTTCTTCTTGCTCATTGTGACTAAAATCCACCTTTAATCTTCGTCATCAATACCGTGATGTATGTCATCACATCTTCTTCCGCAAGCATTGTTTTCACTGCCTTCGGGAAGAAGCCCATTTTTGCGTCTGTAATCATCAATTGCGGCACGGATGGCTTCTTCTGCCAGATTTGAGCAGTGCATTTTAACGGGAGGAAGCCCGTCTAAAGCTTCTGCAACGGCTTTGTTGGTTATTTTGAGAGCTTCTTCAATAGTTTTACCCTTCACAAGCTCCGTTGCCATACTGCTTGTGGCTACTGCCGCTCCGCAGCCGAAGGTTTTAAACTTTGCGTCAACTATTACATCGTTTTCAATTTTGAGATACATCTTCATTATATCTCCGCACTTTGCATTGCCGACTTCGCCGACACCGTCGGCGTTTTCAATTTCTCCCACGTTTCTGGGATTCATAAAATGATCCATGACCTTTTCACTATACATCATATTAATTCCCTCTTTTCACTTTTTCATATAATGGAGACATTTCTCTTAGCCTGTCAACAATTGTTGGCAGTACTTCCATAAGGTAATCTATATCTTCATGTGTGTTTTCAATACCGAAAGTAAGCCTCAAAGAACCATGGGCTATTTCATGAGGAAGACCTATTGCAAGCAGTACGTGAGACGGATCAAGAGAACCTGAAGTACATGCAGATCCACTTGATGCGGCAATACCCTTCATGTCCAGCATCAGAAGAAGGGATTCTCCTTCGATAAATTCAAAGGAGAAGTTTACGTTGCCCGGAAGTCTCTTGTATCTGTCTCCGTTCAGCCTTACAAAAGGTATCTTTTTCATTACTTCCTCGATTGTCCTGTCTCTCAATTCAATAAGCTTTTTATTATTTTCTTCCATATTTTCCACTGCAAGTTCGATGGCTTTACCCATGCCCACTATACCTGCAACATTTTCAGTACTTGCTCTGCGGCCTCTCTCCTGAGCTCCTCCATGCATAAACGATACGATTTTTACACCTTTTCTGATGTACAGAGCACCTACGCCTTTCGGTCCATAAAACTTGTGGCCTGACATTGACAGAAGGTCAACATTCAAGTCAACAACATTTATGGGTATATTTCCAACTGCCTGGACTGCGTCGGTATGAAATATTACGCCTCTTTCCCTTGCTATTTTACCTATTTCCGCTATGGGCTGAATGGTGCCGATTTCATTGTTGGCAAACATAATTGTAATGAGTATTGTGTCAGGTCTTATTGCATCTTGTACCTGCTGAGGCGACACCAAACCGTTTTCATCAACAGGCAGGTAGGTTACCTCAAAGCCATCACTTTCCAGGTACTGACATGCGTGGAGTACTGCATGATGTTCTATTGCAGTGGTTATTATATGCCGGCCTTTGTCCCTGTTGGCATATGCAACACCTTTGATAGCCCAATTATCTGCTTCGGTGCCGGAACCGGTGAAGAAAACTTCCCTGGGAAGCGCGCCAATTGCCTTGGCAACCTTTTCCCTTGCCTCCTCAATTGCCTTTTTGCTTTCCCTTCCTATAGAGTAAATTGAGGAAGCGTTTCCAAACTTATTTGAAAAGTACGGAAGCATAGCTTCAAGTACCTCTGGTTTAACCGGGGTTGTTGCAGCGTGATCAAGATAAACAAACCTGTTGTCACTCATAAAGATTACTCCTTAACTATAGTATAGTTTAGAATAAATTTTTAATTTATTTTAATTTATTTATTCCCCAAAACGCATATCTAAAAACAAAATCTCATAATAAAATAAAGTATTAAACGTGGCCGATATTAAGAAAGTGCGGAATTTTTGTTGGATTCTTTTACGAGATCCCCCAAAGTAATGGAATCTACAGCTTCATTGACGCTGTCTCTTATTTTTTCCCACACTATTTTCGTAACACAGTTGTCAAAACGGTCACATTTTGGAGAACTGTCTTCCACAACACAATCAACCGGTGCGAGAGAACCCTCCAGTGACCTTAAAATCGAGCCTATTGTAATACTGTCAGGGTCTTTGGAAAGCAAATAGCCTCCCTGTGCACCCCTAACACTTGTAATATGGCCAGCCTTTTTAAGAGTTGCAAAAAGTTGCTCCAAATAATTTTCCGGCAAATTCTGGCGCTCGGCAATACTTTTTAAAGCAACCGGTCCCTCGCCGTTGTGGAGGGCAAGATCAAGCATGGCTTTTAACCCATACCTTCCTTTGGTAGATAACCACATTAAAGCCAATCCCCCAATTCCAACTGCATTACTAGGTATTCACACAATTAGATTAGCACTTTGTGAAATGCTTGTCAATATTTTTGAAAAAATATATATCGTATTGTTTTGATAATAAATTTACTATGAAATTTAAGCTTTTATGAAACTTAATTTAGCTCGAAGAGAGGACTGTAATATCTTGTACGAAGCATGTCTTCTATTTCGTTGATGCTTTTACCAAGAGCATTGACAATGAATACGCCGTAGTTTGACCTTTGACCTGCGGTCATTTGAGGCATGTTGTTTCTGGAAACATAGGATATCTGAAATGAATTTCCTTCATATACAATAGCGTCTATGGGATAGTTGTAGGTTTCCAAATCGACAACCTCGAAACCTCTTTTTGCCAGTTCCCGCTTTAAGTTGTCGAGCCCTTTCTGAACTGCCACTACCATAAAAACCACCTCCGCAAGCAAGAAGTATTCTATAATATGAGTATTTGCCGGAAGTGGTTCATATATACTTTATGATTGAGTTTTCTCTTTATTATTTCTTATTCGCAATAAGGTAAAAAATATAAATTATCATTACGACAAGATAGATGGCTGCGCTTATCTCACGATAAATTCCGAATACTGTAATGTTAAGCAGCAAAAGTACAAAGCCTGCCAGAAGTATCCAGGCTGCAATTCGTTTAAACATACAACTCCCCTTCCCGAAACATTTTTTCTTTAAAGTATTTTTTTCTCTAAATATCTTTTTCCTTTTGATAAAAGAACGTTTGTATGGGCTTGAAATTATAAAGATTATAAAGTATTATCTGTTCCGTGCTTCCGACAAAAAGCACACCACCGGTTTTTAAGGCTCTGTTGAATTTTTTATAAATTTCCGCCTTTGCTTCCTCGGTAAAATAAATAAGTACATTTCTGCATACGATAAGGTCGCAGTTTTTTGGATAAGGGTCTGCCAACAGATTGTGTTTACTAAATTCGACACAATTTTTTACTTCCTGGTTTATGGCATATACATCGCCGTCTACTTTAAAATATTTCTCAACATATTTTTTTGGCAGATTGGCAATGCTTTTCTCAGTGTAAAGCCCGTTTTTTGCTTTTACAAGGATTTCGGCGTCTATGTCGGTGGCGATAATTTTTATTTTGTTAAGCGGTAAAAATTCGTTCAGTATCATAACAAGAGTATAAGGCTCATCTCCGCTCGAACAGGCGGCACTCCAGATTTTCGGATTGCTATTTTTTTCGAGAAGTGACGGAAGTATGATATTTTTTAGTTTTTCCCACTGTTCCGGATTTCTGTAGAACTCTGATACATTGATGGTCATATAGTTGATAAATTCATTGAAAAGTTTTTTATCTGTTTTAAGAGCTTCAATGTATGTTTTATAGCCGCTGAAATTATTTTTGCTTATCAGGGAGTCAAGCCGTCTTTTCATTTGTTTTTCTTTGTAAGAGCCAAGGTCAATTCCGGTCAGCTTGAATATTTCTTTCTTAAAGCCTTCGTAATCCATAACCATTTTGCCATCTCTCCATTCGTATTTTTAAATGACAAAAACCGGCTATCTTGTATCGACTGCAAGTATGAATCTGTAACCTGTGTATTTAGTTTTGTATAACGATCTACGAATCCAGTTCGGGGAAAAACCTCTTTATTTCTATTTCGGCACTTTCACAAGAATCTGAAGCATGGATAAGATTTTCAAATCTGTGATATCCATAATCACCCCTGATGGTACCGGGCTTGGAATCAAAATTGCTTGTCGCACCGACCATACTTCTTACCGCCTCAATTACCCTGTATCCGGAAAGAACCATTACAACAACCGGCCCGGATGTTATATAATCAATCATATCGTTGAAAAAAGGTTTATCCTTTACATGGGAATAATGTTCGCAGGCCAATTCCCTGTCAATATTCATCATTTTCAAGTGAAGGATTGTGAAATTTCTTTTTTCAAAACGGGATATAATTTCACCGACAAGCTTCCTTTTTACAGAATCAGGCTTTAATATAACAAGTGTCCTTTCCATACCTACTCCTCTCTTAATTGAATGGAATAAAAATTTAAAGAACAGGCCGATGTATATGATATGACTGCAACATTATAATTATTTTACCATACAGATGGTTAAAAATAAATATATAATATGTTGTGCGGGAAAAATCGGAATAAATGAATGTGCAATACGGTATATAAAACATAAAAGCGTGCATACCGGCACGCTTTTAAAGATCTATTTTAACAATTATAAATTTGCAACTTTAACAGGTTCTTCGAAGACTCCTCGTTTCACCTCGGTTGCAGTCATATGCTTGGCTTTAAACCTTTCAGTCAGGTAATTGCAAGCATCCCATGGATTAACTTTTTCCCCGCAGGTAAACACATCTACTGCGGCATATCCCAACTCCGGCCATGTATGGATTGCCAAATGGGATTCAGAAATAACCACCACACCGCTTACTCCCTGGGGACTGAATTTGTGGAATGCCACTTCTCTAACTTCAGCACCAGCTTCGAGAGCGGATTCAACCATGATTTTCTCAATCAAATTTCGATTGTTAAGTATTGCGGCATCGCATCCATATATTTCTGCCAAAATATGACGGCCCAAAGCATTCATTGCATTTCCTCCTTCAATTTTTAAAAGTATCAACAACCTTTCTTTTAATTTGAAATTGGTCAATTTCAACAAAATTTATTTTAGCACGTCTGTACTAAATGTCAATAGATTTTTCTAAAATTTTTAATATATCTTGTTTATTCTGAATTATTAAAAATCTCCTTCGGTTTGCTTTATTTTTTATACATTTTTATCATGTTTACACTTATAATCATGCCAAAACATGCAAAAATATAAGCAAACGAAAAGCCTGCTACGTTTTGCAACAGGCTTTGAAAGCAATTTACAAACAAATCTTCGGCTAAAACACAGATATGATAAAAAGTAAGATATATTATTAAAATTATTGTTATTAAGATTGCGTTGTTTTTGATACCAAATCTTCAACTGTTACGTTCATGTCTTCCCTATGCTCTGTCGGTTCAGCTTCCTCTTCAGTATTGGCAGAGGTTTCTTTTGCTTCGGATCCGTCCTTTGCTTTGGATTCACTCTTTGATGAAGGAGGATCTATCGGCATAACCTCTTTAATACTAAGGCTGATTTTCTTGTTTTCGCCGTCTACTTCAATTATTTTTGCGTCAACTTTCATACCAATCTCAAGAGCATCTTCAACTTTTGCCAGTCTCTTTGAAGATATCTGGGATATGTGAACCAATCCGTCCACACCTTTTTCCAGCTCAACAAAAGCACCAAAGGGAGCAAAACGGAGAACGGTTACCTTGACAACATCACCAACTTTGTATTTTTCTTCTATTTTATACCATGGATTGTCTTCCATCTTTCTATATCCCAAAGATACTTTTTTCTTTTCTTTGTCAAACTCCAAAACTGTTACTTCAACTTCATCTCCGACTTTTAATACTTCAGACGGATGTTTGACTCTTGTCCATGAAAGTTCTGAAATATGGATAAGTCCGTCAACTCCGCCTATATCAACAAAAGCACCGAAATCAGTAAGACTTTTTACAGTACCTTTGAATACTTTTCCAACTTCCATGCTGTTCCATGTCCTGTTGGCAAGAGCTTCCTTTTCCTCTTCGATAATCACCCTTGCGGAACCTACCACTTTACGTCTTTTTTCATTAAGCTCTAAAATTCTGACAGTTATGCTTCTCTTCAGGAATTCGTTCAAATCCTTTACATATCTATCGCTTACCTGTGAAGCAGGAACGAATATTCTTACGCCCTTGTAGCTGGCAATTACGCCCCCCTTTACAACTTCAACAACATAAGCGTTTACAGGAGTCTTGTTTTCATAGGCTTTAACTATGTCATCCCAAGATTTTATGGCATCCACTTTCCTCTTTGAGAGTCTTACGTTGCCTTCGCCGTCATTGACCATTTCAACGAGAACTTCGACTTCTTCTCCAATCTTTACTTCCTTTTCAATATTGAAGTTAGGGTCGTCAGTGTACTCTTCGAGAGGAATTATGCCGTCAGCCTTGTAACCCAAGTCAACGAAAACCTCATTGCTGTTAAAGCCAATTATTTTTCCCTTTACAGTGTCTCCTGCATGTATTCTGACAAACGAATTCTCAAAAGCATTGGCGAAATCTATTTCACCATCATTTTCTAAAATATCGACCATTCCTTGTTTGTTTAATTCACTCATTTTTTTAATAACCTCCTCAATTACCCAGTCCGGCGTAGAAGCTCCGGCAGAAATACCTACTTTTTTTATTTTTTTTATGTCTACCGGTGGCAAATCACCGGAAGTCTCAATTTTATACGTCAGATTGCAATGCTTTTTACATATGTCATAAAGCTTTTGGGTGTTTGAACTGTTTTTTCCCCCGATAATAATCATCATATCAACATTTTTTGCTATTTCTTCTGCTTCGTTTTGTCTTCTGCTGGTTGCACTACATATTGTATCAAATTTTAAAATATTTTTGAATTTCTTTTTTAATGCCGTGTTTACCTCGAGCCACTTTTCGTTTGTTATCGTTGTTTGTGCAACTACGCAAACTTTTTCGTCGCTTGTGGGAAATTTTTCTACATCGTCAACACTGTCAACTATATATGCCTGGTTGTTACACCATCCATTTATCCCTATAACTTCAGGATGATTCCTGTCGCCTACAATTATTATCTTGTAGCCTTCCTCACTTTTCTCCTTTACAAGGTTGTGAATTTTTTTTACGTATGGACATGTAGCATCTTCCAAAATCAACCCCTTGTCTGAAATTTTTTTATAAATGTCCGGTGTAACACCATGAGCCCTGATTACAATATGACCGTTGGGCTCTGCTTCGTCAATATCATCAATTTTTTTAACACCTTTGGAAGTAAAAAGATCTACTACTTGCGCATTGTGAATAATAGGACCGTATGTGTATATGGGCTCTTTTTGATTTTCCAGAAGATTATTGACGGTTTTAACTGCGTTACTTACCCCGAAACAAAAACCGGCTGATTTAGCAACTATTATCTCCAAATTAATACTCCCCCAAAAGTGAATAAACTTTTTTCATTATACTTTCACTGAATTCAACCAATTCACTATTAGTATATTTCGTATTTTTGTCTAAATCAAGAGTAAATGGTTTCCCAAAAACAACTTTTATTTTACTGAAAGGACGGTAACGTCCTGAAATTGCCACAGGCAAAATCGGAGCACCTGATTTCTGTGCCAAAAGTGCGGCCCCGGGTTTGGCTTTTATATTTTTGCCTTTTTTATTTTTAAGCCTTGTGCCCTCGGGAAAAATACCGACAATATGACCTTCCTCAAGGAGTTTCAAAGCGGTTTTGATTGCTCCGACATCTCCTTTTCCCCTCTTTACAGGAAAAGCGCCAAGGCTTTTTATAAATGAAGATACTAAGGGAATTCTGAAGAGTTCTTCCTTGGCCATGTATCTAACCAGTCTTTTCAGCCTGTATCCTATAAAAAACATATCCATTTCAGCAATGTGATTTGCACACAAAAGTACAGGACCTTCTACCGGAACGTTTTCTATACCGATAATACTCACCCTGTAAAACAAGTCAAAAAACGTAGTAATAATTGCCCTCAGAAAACCATAGTATATATTCTTCAAACTAGCATACATAGTCCTTTGCATACTCCATAATTTTATTTACAACTTGTTCTATAGTCAAATCGGTGGTATCAATTTCAATAGCATCAGGAGCTTTTGACAAAGGAGCAAATTCCCTGTTGCTGTCGTTTTTATCCCTGTATTCTATATCTTTTTTTACATCTTCCAAAGTTATCTGAGTTATTCCTTTGGACAAAAGCTCATTATATCTTCTTATTGCCCTGGCTTCAACAGAAGCAGTAAGAAAGAACTTGAGCGTTGCATCGGGCAATACGTATGTACCTATGTCTCTACCGTCCATCACGACACTGTTCTTTTTGGCTATTTCCCGTTGAAGCTCAACCATTTTGAGCCTTACTGCCGGAACGGTAGCCACATTGGATGCACCGATAGAGACCTCGGGAGTCCTTATAAAGTCGGTTACATCCTCACCGTCTAAGAAAATGCGCTGAATATCTTCAGAATGGGCAATTTTTATGTCAATGTTTTCAACAAGCTTTGACATTTGCTCACGGTTCAACGTGTCAACGCTTTCTCTTATGGCTTTTAAAGCAACTGCCCTGTACATTGCCCCGGTATCTAAATACAATATATTCAAAGTTTTCGAAATAATCTTTGCAATTGTACTCTTTCCTGCCCCGGCAGGTCCGTCAATGGCAATTGAAATTCTGGCTTTTCCGTTCATGTTTGTCTCCCAAAGAAAACAAATTTTATTTCAATTTTTTACCCCAATTTTCAAAGTATCTCAATTTTTAAGTCAAATCCGGCCTTAACACCTTTGCACCGTTAAGGTATACATGTTTTATATCTTTCTTGTCTTTATCGGTGTTTACGTGCATCATTACTCTGATGCATTTCTCCAGGCTTCCCGGAACATCTATTTCGTTCATGCACATAAGTGCCGTACTTGTCCATCCCATATTTCTTGCTGCAATTGCCGGGAATGCAGCATCCAAATCTTTTGTAACGGTAAAAATAATACTTATTATGTCATCTTCCTCAAGTCCGTTTTTTTCGGCCATTTCTTTAAGCAGTTTTTGAGTTTCAGCCACTATTTCATCCGCAGTGTTGTCTGAAACAGTGGTCGCACCTCTGATAGCCCATACCATTATAATCAAATCCTCCTGTATACCGTTCTACCATCCTGCCTGCCAACATTTTTGGCAATCATACGGCTTATAATTTTCAAATCTAAACAACCCTGTGGCCCAAACCTATGGCAACTTCATTCAAATGAAGCAGGCCTATTCCAAAAAAGACTGCTACGGAAATATGATCTTTGTATCGTGCAACACCAATTTTACCGCCGACATTAAGTCCCAGTGCTTTGGGCATAATTTGTGACAATGCCTCCCTTGTGGCACCGGCAACGGCTCCCTCTTCCACATGATTGTCAGTAATGACACCTTCTCTTTTAGACGATACAACAGCCCTTTCTATTATTTTCATAACAGAGGTGATAAACTCTCCTCCGTAGTCCACCGCAGCAGTGCGTATGCCGATTTTGCCGTACTCAGACTGCAACCGTTTTTCCGAAACTCTGTCTTTTGTTAAAGCTATTTCAATTGCTGCAGCTGCAATCTCCTTGCTTCCATATTTTCCTGCGTCAATAGTATCGTTTGCCATATTTACCTCTCAAGCCACCCATTAATGTAATAATTATATAAGCCTTTATTTTTGGTCTTTTACAAACTCTCATCAGAACAAGCACTATTATATTATACTTTAATAATGAAATTTAGACAATAAAAAAAATTGAAGAATTATTCAATTATTATTCGTGCAATATGCTTTACTTCGGAATTTACTTTTATTCTCTCCCCTATGTTATCCAGCTTTATGTTGTCTGTTGCGTAAACTATTGCAACTTCCGCTTCTTCTGTAGAGCTTCCGTCCACGGAAACAACGTCTCCTTCTTTTACCTTGAGATTTATCACGTTTTGTGAAAATACAGCAACTTCCTCTCCGTTTACAAGAAGCTTCAGGTTTTCGTCAACGTCGGCACTGCACAAAGCTACGGAAATCTCCCCTTCACTGTAAAGGTATTCTTCAAACTGCAAAGGAGAACCCTCAAGCCCGTTATCATTTACCAGAAAGGTTCGAGTTGCAGGATTCATTAAAGCTGCCTGTACCAAAACCAGAGCCGAAAACAAAATTATAAACGAAAAGAACAAAAATCTTTCAAATCCGAATCTGGGATTTACGGCTTTTGCATGAGTCTTTTTGTTCTTTTTCGTGTTTGCTCTGAAAACAATCACTTTCATCCCAATCACTCCGTATTTTTTTAATGGATTTTACTATAGAATAATATGCTCAAATCCATTAAAAAATACACTTAAAACACACCTTGATTGCAGCTTTACGCAAAATCAGCAGCTGACACCTGCAAGATAACCTGTGGAAAATGCAATGGTAAGGTTAAAGCCGCCCGTATAACCATCCACGTCAATAATTTCTCCGGCAAAGTACAGGCCTTTTACAAGTTTTGATTCCATTGTTGAAGGGTTGATTTCGTCGGTTGAAACTCCTCCGGCCGTAACAATGGCTTCTTTAATAGGCCTTGAACCGTTTATGTTGAGGGTAAGATTTTTGAGAAGCCGCACTAAAGCCCTTCTTTCTTCTTTTTTTATCTGGTTTACAAACTTTTCCGGTTCAATACCTGAAAGCTTTACTATCACCGGAATCATTTTTTTGGGAAGAAGGTCATCCAGTGAGTTTTTATACTGTTTTCTTGAATACTTTTCAAAGTCCCTCAGTATTCTTTCATCAAGTTTTTCCTCTGAAAGGGCAGGCTTTAAATCAATAACCAGTTTGACATTTTTGTAATCATAGTCAAGAATGTGCCGGCTTGCACTTAAAATAATCGGTCCCGAGACTCCAAAATGTGTAAAAAGCATTTCGCCGAAATCGGTATAAATTTTTTTGCCTGCTTTGCTTAATATGGTTATAGAAACATTTTTTAAAGAAAGACCCTGAAGCTCCTTTACCCACTCTTCCTCTGCAAGAAGGGGAACTAAGGAGGGCTTTAGGTCTACAATGGTGTGTCCAAGTTTTTTTGCCATAACATAGCCGTCTCCGGTAGAGCCGGTACCGGGATATGAAGCACCCCCTGTGGCAAGCACTACAGCATCACAGGGAACTTCAGTGCCGTCTTTTAAAACCACACCCGTCACAGTATTGTTCTTTGCTTTTATCTCCTGAACAGGCGAATTTAGTCTGAGATTAACCTTTGCCTTGTTCAAAAACTTTAACAATGCATTATTAACATCTTTTGCATCATCTGAAACGGGAAATACTCTGCCTCCCCTTTCAACCTTGGTTTTTAAACCGTATTGTTCAAAAAACTCAATCAAATCATGGTTTGAAAAGGTGTAGAAGGCAGAATATAAAAAATTCCCGTTTCCAGGAATATTCTCAATTAATCCTTCAATATCGGTATTATTGGTGATATTGCACCTTCCCTTGCCCGATATGAGAATTTTCTTTCCGATTCTGTCATTTTTCTCAAAAAGTGTGACGTTATGTCCACGTTCCGCGGCTTTGCCGGCGGCCATGATACCGCCGGGTCCCGCTCCTATTACAACAACTTTCTTTCCCATTTTTTAGTATTACTCCGTTATTTCAAGATTTAGCGGTAATCAAATTTTTAATATGGCATGTGTCATTAAGCGTTCTTAAGAATGCTCTGTCACTTTCAATAACAACAATACTCAAGGATGCATTTGCGATGAAAAATTTGTTATAAGCCTCAAGGCCTATACCCAGCATGCCCAATATAATTAATTTTATAACACCGCCATGGGATACTATTAAAATATTATTTCCATTATGCTTTTCAATTATTTCATTAACAAATTTCATGGCCCTGTCCTGGACGTTTTTAAGGCTTTTCTCTCCTCCGGGAAATGTGACAAGATGGGGCATCAGCCTCCACTGCTCATAACTATAATCAGGGCGCTTTCGCATTTCTTCAAACGTCAGGCCTTCCCATTCGCCAAAATCAATTTCGTTTAATGCCTCATTTCTGACAAGCTCTCTGGACAGCTTGCGGTTTATAATCTCAGCGGTGGTGTAGGCTCTTTTTAAGGCACTGGAATAAATAACGTCTATGTTTTCACCGGCAAGTCTTTGAGCTATGGCTTCAGCCTGAAGAATTCCTTCACTGTTAAGTTCCGTGTCTATACGTCCCTGACATCGATTTTCCTTGTTCCAGTCGGTTTGGCCGTGGCGAACCAGATACAATACTGTCACTTTCTTAATCTTCCTCTCCGTAATTGGAATCGTAATCTTGTTTTTCATACACTTTGTACTCGTCCCATATCTTCTCAAGACGTTCGAAGGTTTCTTGTACATGCGGTTTTCTGCTCATTCCAATGGCCACAATCAATGCATTTATTACACTCAAAGGTGCAACCAGTGAGTCAACAAAAGAAGCCATGTCGCTTCTTGCTGTAATAACATGATCCGCGTTTTTTGCCAAAGGAGAATAAAGGCTGTCCGTGATTGCAACAACGGTGGCTCCCTGGTTTTGGGCAAAACGCATGGCGTTTATTGTTCTTTTGGAATACCTCGGGAAGCTTATTCCTATAACTACATCTCCGCGGGAAGCATGAATTATCTGCTCAAACATTTCACTGACACTTGTAGTGTGTACAAGCCTTACGTTGTCAAATATCAGGTTGAAGTAAAAGCCCAGAAAACTTGCAAGAGGAGCAGAACTCCTTACCCCGAGAATGTATATCTTTCTGGCGTTTAAAATACTTTTAACAATATTATTAAAGCTTTCCTGGTCAATTTCTTCCAAAGTTGCCTTTATTTTTTCCATGTCTGATTGAAGAACGCTTTTTAATATGTTTCCCTCGTTAATTCTACTGGAAGTTACTTCAATACGCTGAACGGCAGTAAGCTTGCTCTTATTCATTTCTCTTAAAACTTTTTGTAGTTTTGGATAACCGTCAAATCCTATTTCGTTGGCAAACCTTACAACCGTTGACTCGCTTACTCCCACTTCTTCTCCCAGTTTGGCCGCAGTCATGTAAGCTGCTTTGTCGTAATGATTTATAATGAAATTTGCTATAAGCTTCTGACCTTTGCTAAAACCCGGCATACCGGCTTGAATTCTTTTCAACAAATCCTGCTCTTTATCCATATCCATTGCCATATCCCCTCATGTCTGATATTACGTTTCATAAATTGAAATTATCATTTTGTTGTCTTTTTTGGATAGACCGAAAATCAGTTTTTTATCTTTAAGATTTTTGTTGAGAAAATCAACTACTTTATATAATTCCAAATTTGCAGATACTTCTACTGTAGCTTTAAGCTCCAACTTATCATCAAGATCCATATTTATCCTCCGTAAATGCTTTTTTATTTTAATATACAATTTTGCAGTATAAAAATCAAGTTCCTGCATTCAGAACCTATACGGCAAATTTTATCTGTAACACAGACATGAGAATATTGAACATTACAACAAAGTTATAATTTTTAAATATTAGCAAATACTACATCGGGGTGGCGCGGATGATACAAATTGACGATGCAGGCAGTGGAAGCTTTGTCGGGGGAACATGTATTGGAGTATACAGACCGGAAACGAATGAATATTTTTTTGAAATTATCCCTGTTGAACTTTATAACAAGGAAAACTTTAAGAAAAAACTTTATCTTGACGCGGTGGTAGATATAGTTGAAGAAGCTTTTAAAGCATTGAACGTACATAAAAGCGAAACGGTTGAAATATGCCGCGGATACATGTTTGAGAAATTAAGGCACTGGCTTGACGCCAACGGCTACTGCTGGTACAGAACCCATATAAGCGGCCGTATTCAGGAAATTGTAGAGCAGAATTTCATGCTCTACACAATGAGACTTGGGGTACCGGAAGCCTATCTAAAATACACAAAATACCCCTTTCATTTTCACAAGCTTTTGCGCTGGGTTTTTGCAGACTACAACAACAGGATATCTTTGTGCAAAACCGGATGGCAGAGCTGGGCAAAGTATGAAGGAATTCAACGAGAGGTTCATGACGATGTGATGAAGTATTCTCATATATTTTGCCTAAAATGCGGAAAACATATTAGGAAAGGCAGTAGAATAAAGATTTTGCGATTTGTAAGTAACAAAGAGCATTTTGTCTATCTTCACAGTAAATGCCACGAATGTTGATGCCGGGTTGGCTGACACTTGCTGCCATGATTTAATATTTTGCTGCCGATGATTGGTATGTTATTTAACACGTCTCATGATGATTTCATCCTGCTTCATAACTTCATTTTCAATGCGTTCCAAAATGTCAGTATGCTGCTTGTATCCATCAAACAAAGCTTGAATTTTGGGGGTGAGTTCATTTTCCAGCCGGACAATGTCACTTTTGTCTGCCTTTTTATCCAGCTTCTTGCTAATTTCGGAAAGTTGTTCTTTTATTTCGTGGTACATGTTTGCGAGAAGTTCAAAAGATTTTTGATCCATTTTTATGTCCTCCCGATGAGCCGTAAAATAAAAGATTTACTTCAAACATAATACCAAAAATAATTTTTGTTTTCAAGGTTTTTATTCATTTTTCCGATATTATTTTTTATATTCACATTATTCATATTTTTTAATAAATCTTTTTCTCCACCTATCAAAATTAATATTTTTAATTTCTTCAAAATTCTTGCCTTCCAGTGAATAAACTCCTCCTATCGGCACCAGCGAAATGTCTTTTTCTTCGTAATACGGACTTGAATATCCGCCAATGATTGTATTTTCACAAATCATTACGGATAAATAGGTTTTTTTATTGGGGGATTTGTCATCTAAAGGATGATTTCTTATTATATACGAATAAATTGATATTTCCTTCCCGAGATAATGGTCCGGCTCCGGGTACTGAACAGCCCAAATTTGCCAATTGTTATACACCCTTTTTTTGTCTAATGTGTATTCCTCAGTCTTTCCTTTAGACTCTAAAATCTCATATCCCTTTTCCCCTATGTAATCATCAATATCTTCAGGGCTTTGGATGGCAGGCATTATAACAGGTTGGCTTATTCGTGTTTCTTTTCTTTGATAGCATGACGCTGAAATACAAAGAATGAATACAGCAAACAACAAGCAACATATTTTTCTCATAACGAATACCTCATAGAAAAATATATTGTTTTTACATATAACTATTTTATTTTTAATAATTGATTTTCAATCCATATTTTATCATATTCAATTTATTTTTGTCTATTGTTATTTAATAAAAAAAAGTATTAGTTTTAATGAATTTGAATACAGCAAAAAACTCAGGCACCATGTCAGGTCCTGAGTTTTTTATTTTGAATCATAAATTCAAGCTTTTATTGTATTTCTGAGACAAATGGCTCAATACTCTACTTTAAACCGGATGAACCCTGTTTTCGTAATCGACCATGTCCGGTTCTATCTTATATTTTTGAGCTTTCCTGTATTGGAAGAACTTCTCTGCCACCTGCGGGAACAGTGCATAGGACAAAACGTCCTCGTCTTGTTCCAGGTATTCTTTCATTTCATTTCTGATCTTGTCAAGCTCGGGCTCTATCAAATCAGCAGGTCTAACTGTAATCGGCTCTTCATCTTTTAAAATCTTCTTCTGAACTTCAGGGTTGACCGGAGCCGGTGTTCTGCCGTATTCACCCTTGATCAGTGCCTTGGATTCTTTTGGAACCATTTTGTATCTTTCACCCGTTACCACATTTAAAACTGCCTGAGTACCTACAATCTGGCTTGTAGGTGTAACCAACGGAGGATATCCGAAGTCTTCTCTTACTCTTGGCACTTCTTTCAGAACCTCTTCGAATTTATCAACCGCATTGGACTGCTTTAACTGAGACACCAGGTTTGAAAGCATTCCACCGGGTACCTGGTATTTGAGAGTGTTTACGTCAACTCCCATAACCTTTACATCAAGAAGTCCTTCTGAAATATACTTTTCTTTGAGAGGTCTGAAGTAGTCTGCGATTTCACTTAATTTATCCAGGTCAAGTCCGGTATCGTACGGCGTGCCTTTTAAGGTTGCCACAAGAGGTTCTGTCGGAGGCTGGGATGTTCCCATTGACATTGGTGAGATAGCGCAGTCCACAACATCGCACCCTGCCTCAATTGCCTTCAGATATGTCATTGAAGCAACACCGCTCGTATAGTGGGTATGAAGTTGAATCGGCACTTTTACGTTTTCTTTTAATGCTTTGATAAGGTCATATGCAACATATGGAAGCAGAAGTCCTGCCATATCCTTTACGCATATGGAGTCAGCTCCCATTTCCACAAGAGTCTTTGCATCTTTGACAAAAAGTTCAAGATTGTGAACGGGACTTATTGTATAACATACCGTTCCCTGAGCATGACCGCCTTCTTTTTTGCAGGCTTTGATTGCAGTTTCTATATTTCTGGTGTCATTCAAGGCGTCGAAAATTCTTATTATGTTTATACCGTTTGCAACGCTCTTTTGTACAAAGTACTCCACAACGTCATCGGCATAATGCTTGTAACCCAAAAGATTCTGGCCTCTTAAAAGCATTTGAAGGGGAGTTTTCTTGCAGTGGCTTTTTATAATTCTAAGCCTTTCCCACGGGTCTTCATTCAAAAATCTCAGGCAGGCATCAAAGGTTGCACCGCCCCATACCTCCAAAGAATGATAACCGATCTCGTCCAGTTTATCTATGATAGGAAGCATCTCTTCTATTCTCATTCTTGTTGCAATGAGAGATTGATGGGCATCCCTCAGCGCCGTTTCGGTAATTTTTACCTTAGCCATTTGTTCTTACCTCCTTTTTGGGAACAACCACAAAAGTGGTTTAATCCATTACGTTATATCTACCACAACTTAAGGTTTTTCAATCATTGTTGTTTTTATCGTTGCTGTTTGCCAAATTGCGTCACAAAAACATTTCTATCAAACTATTTTAATGAGACAAGAACCTCTCCGACGTTTACAGATGCACCCTTTGAAACATTAATTGATGCAACTGTACCGTCATTTGGAGCAACTATTTCATTTTCCATCTTCATTGCTTCAAGAATTAAAAGAACTTGGCCTTTCTTTACCGTATCCCCTTGATTTACACGAATGTCGAGTATGGTACCCGGCATCGGAGCTTTAATTGCCGTAGCACCTGCCGGTACTGTGCTGTCTTTCTTTGGTGCAGCTGCTTTCGTTTCCTGAGCCGGTGCCGGTGAAGGCGCAGGTGCAGCCGAAGGTGTGCTGAGAGTAACCTGTGGTGCTGAAGCACCGTCTCTGATTTCTTCAACTTCAACCTCATATTGATTTCCGTTTACCTTTATCAAAAACTTTTTCATGTTTAATCCTCCTTATAAATTAGATTTTACATACTTCTTCTGATTCTCTCGATTTTTCCTGTAGCGGACCATACAGGAGAAGTTTGGGGTATTCTTTTAAATGATCTTACTACAAGCTTGTATCCGGGTCTTGTTTCCAAAGCAGCAATGGCCGCTGATATTGCCAGAATAATTTCTTCATTTATTTGCTCTTTCATAAAATCCTCCCTACTCTACATCCATACTTATAATGGAATATTTCCATGCTTTTTGGCAGGTCTGTTTTCTCTCTTACTTGCAAGCATTTCAAGGGCACTAATCAGTCTTATCCTTGTTGTTGCCGGATCAATTACATCATCAACATAACCCCTTGAAGCTGCAACATACGGATTGGAGAATTTTTCACGATATTCTTCAATGAGCCTCTTTCTTGTTTCCATTGGGTCATCGGCAGCAGCTATATCTTTCTTGAAAATGATGTTTGCCGCACCTTCCGGTCCCATAACTGCAATTTCCGCCGAAGGCCATGCAAATACCATGTCCGCTCCAAGGTGCTTGCTGTTCATGGCAATATATGCACCGCCGTAAGCTTTTCTGACAATAACATTGATTTTTGGAACGGTGGCTTCAGAGAAAGCATAAAGAAGCTTTGCACCGTGTCTTATTACTCCGCTGTGCTCCTGGCCTACTCCGGGCAGATACCCCGGTACATCGGTAAAGGTTATAATTGGAATGTTGAACGCATCACAGAAACGAACAAACCTTGCGGCTTTGTCAGAGGAGTTCACATCCAAAACCCCTGCGGCAACTTTTGGCTGATTTGCCACTATACCGACGGTTCCGCCGTTCATTCTGCCGAAACCTATTATAATGTTTTTTGCAAAGTCTTTTTGAATTTCAAAAAAGTCACCGTTGTCAACTACGGAAGTGATTATTTCCATCATGTCATAAGGCTTGTTGGAGTCCTGCGGAATGATATCGACCAGGTTGTCAGTAATTCTGTTTATGTCATCCTGAGTTGGAACAATCGGAACATCGGAAAGATTGTTATCAGGAAGATAACTAATAAGCTTTTTGATTTGCTCTATACATTCTTTTTCACTTGAACTTCTGAAGTGAGCAACACCGCTTATGGAGTTGTGGGTTTCCGCACCGCCAAGTTTTTCAAAAGTCACGTCTTCTCCGGTTACGGACTTAATTACCTGGGGTCCCGTTATAAACATCTGACTGGTTTTGTCAACCATAAATATAAAGTCGGTTATTGCAGGAGAATATACCGCTCCGCCTGCGCATGGTCCCATGATAACTGAAATCTGGGGAATTACACCTGAAGCCAAAGTATTTCTGTAGAAGATATCTCCAAATCCCTTGAGTGCGTCAATTCCTTCTTCAATTCTTGCACCGCCGGAATCATTAATGCTTATAAACGGTGCGCCCATTTTCATTGCCATGTCCATTACTTTGGTGATTTTTGCGGCATGCATTTCACCCAAAGACCCACCGATTACAGTAAAGTCCTGCGCCGCAACAAAGACCAGACGTCCGTCTATGGAACCATACCCTGTTACAACACCGTCTCCCGGGACTTTCTTTTTTTGCATATCGAAGTCAATGCTTCTTGTCTCAACAAATGTGTCGATCTCAACAAAGCTGTTTTCATCAAATAAAGCCTGGATTCTTTCTCTTGCTGTCATTTTTCCGGCATCATGCTGTTTTGCGATTTTTTCAGCTCCTCCGCCCTGTTCAACCTGGGCCAGTTTTTCACGGAGAAGGCCGATCTTGTCTACTTTGTCCATCAGTTTCCCACCTCTTGTCATTTATTTATTGGTTTTGTATCCAGTAGCCTCCAAATGCAGTCGTATACATTTTGAGTAATACAATTGCAACTTTTATTTATATCTGTTACTTTTTATTTATTATATGATATTATTACCTGGTTATAATTATTATCAATTATATCCTACTTTATTTCATATTGCAATATTTTCCCCAAATGTTTATGATGTAAAAATAAAAAAAGGACCACAGCCTTTTAATGCTTTTATATAAATCTTTATAAAATCAACAAAATATATGTCGGTTTTTTGTCTAGAATTTTAACGTTTTTGACGATAAAATTTATGATATGAATAATTGTAAAAGGCAGGGTGGTTAAATTGTTAAACGATTTGCTTCCTCAAAATGATTCTCCAATTTTCTGCAGAGTTTCAATAAATAACGATGAAAAATGGGTTCACGGCATAATAACGTATATTAACATGGAAAAAAATATTGCCGAGATATTCCTTTCTGCAAAATATTTTAAAAGCTATTTTAACGAAGGAAGTAAAATCGTTGTAAAATCCCTTGATGAAAATATTGAGACACTGTTTAGCGGAAGCGTTTCTAAAAAAGTAATCTCCATAAGAAAGCAAGCCATTACAATTCAGATAAACAAAGTATTGAGTTACAATAATCAAAGAAAATACGAAAGGTTTCGTGTAAACTACCCCTGCCGGATAAGATACGAAGAAAACGTATCATATATTGCGTCCATTTCGGATATAAGCCTTGGAGGAGGCCTGATACACTCAGATGATTTGTTTGAGGAAGGAAAAAACATAGGTATTGATATGTTTGTAACACCTAAGATAACGATATCTTTTACCGGGAAAGTTATCAGAAGAATCGCCGATAAAAAAGGTGGTTACAACTATGGAGTGCAGCTTGTTGATATAGATGATGCCAATCATAACCTTTTATTCGAACTGATTGAATATCTTCAAACCCAAAAAAAACACCTTGCCCAGGAGTGGAAAATGTTTAACAGGCTGAAGTATTCCGTATATGCAATATCCATATTTGGGATTTTTCTGTTGATTTTTATAGTGTTTGCATCAAAAGCAATTTAAGGGGCAACAAGCCCCTTAAATATTTGCCTGTATTTTGATTTCATTTATTGGATATCAATCAATTACACTTTTATATTTGTATTTTCTTATGATATCTTTTCAATGCAAACCAATATTGGAGGACAGTTCGCCTGATTTATAAAATCGGTGCGCTGAACGATAAATTTCTTTTGATCCACACCTTTTAAAAATTCCAGGACTTTTTCCTTTTCTTCAAAACCGGTATCTCCTCCGTAATAAATGACAACGGTTATAATGCCTCCTGTAACAAGAAGCTCCATTGCCTTTGAAAGAGCCTGTATGGTTGTTTCGGGCCTGGTGGAGATGCTGTGGTCTCCTGACGGAAGGTAGCCCAAATTAAACATAACCGCCTTTACAGGACAATCAATATACTTGTCCATGTTCTGGTGTCCGTCTTTTATAAGTGTTACCCTGTCAATAAGGTTTAAATCCGTAAGTTTCTTTGTTGTATTGGCTATTGCCTTATCCTGTATGTCAAAGCCGAAAACTCTGCCGTTTTCACCGACCAGACTTGCGAGGAAAGCTGTATCGTTTCCGTTTCCGCAGGTCGCATCCACCACTGTGTCTCCTTCTTTGACAAACATTTTAATGTAGTCGTGGGACTGCCCCAGAGAATTCTTAATAGTCTGCATAATCCGCCTCATCCGACCATCATAATGATTTCTCTGATAATTTTTGCCGCAAGGAGCGCCGTCCGGTCAGATTGATCATAGTGGGGTGATACTTCCACAATGTCAAATCCGACAAGATTTGCTCCCTTGAACAGATGTATTGAATCCAAAAGTTCCCTGGAGCTGATCCCGCCGGGCTCCGGTGTACCAGTACCGTTCGCGTATGCAGGGTCTACCACGTCGATGTCAAGGGTTATGTATATGGGCTTGTCCTTGATATCGTCTAAGACACGGCTTAACGGCTCAAAAACGTCGATAGTATACATGTTGGTATGTTTTTTTGCATATTCAAACTCGTCTTTCGTTCCGGACCTTATACCGAACTGATAAATATTTTTTCCCGGCATAAAGTCAATCAAGCGTCTTACAGCCGAAGCATGAGAGTTTGGGCATCCCAGATATCCTTCCCTGAGGTCTGCATGGGCGTCAAACTGCACCACTATCAGTTCAGGTCCGTATTTTTCATACACCTTTTTTATTACCGGTACGCTGATAAGATGCTCTCCACCGATAAAGAGCGGAAATTTATTGTCGCTGAGTATCTCTTCTGCCACGTCCCCGATAAGTTTCAAGCTTTTATCCACGTCACCGAAGGGAAGATCCAAGTCACCGGCATCAAAGAAAGAACACTGGGTCAAATCCCGGTCCATGTATACGCTGTATTCTTCAATGCCTATGGATACTTCCCTGATTTTCTGCGGTCCAAACCTTGTTCCCGGTCTGAAGCTGCAGGTAAAGTCCATTGGAACACCGGCCATGACTATGGATGCATCATCGTAGCTGTCAATGCTTGCCATAAATTTGGTCGGCAATGTAGAATTCCCGTTTCTTAAACTCATGTCAGTACCTCATCAAATTCAAATTAAAAATTATTTTATTAATTCTTTTGCAAACTTCGGCAGTATGAATGCAGCTCTGTGAATCTGCGGACAGTAATATTTCGTATCGATATCCGGTATGGAGTCTATGTCGGTTTCTAAAGGATCATACTTCTTTGATCCCATGGTAAAGCACCAATATCCTGTAGGATATGTAGGAATTGCACATGTGTAAAGCCTTGTTATCGGGAACAATGATTTCACATCTCTAATTATCCTTGTTATAAGCTCTTTATCGATGAAAGGAGATTCGGTTTGTGCAACAAATATACCGTCTTCCTTCAAACAATCGTATACAGCCCTGTAAAAATCAATGGCAAACAGGCCTTCAGCAGGTCCTATCGGGTCTGTGGAATCAATTATTATAACATCAAATTCATTTTTATGTTCTTTTACATATTTGATACCGTCGCCTACAACTACCTCAACTTTTTCATTATCCAAAGCGCAGCTGATTTCCGGAAGATACTCTTTCGACACCTCAATAACACGCCTGTCTATTTCGCATAAAACTGCCTTTTCAATGGATGGATGCTTTACTATTTCTCTTATTGAGCCTCCGTCTCCACCTCCGACAACCAGCGCTTTTTTCGGATTTTTATGAGTAAACAGCGGAACATGGGCTATCATTTCATGATAGACAAATTCGTCCGCAACCGTAGTCTGAATTATTCCGTCTAAAAGGAGCATTCTGCCAAACTGTTCCGTTTCTATAACTGCCAGTTCCTGATACTCTGTTTTTTCACTGTGCAAAGTCTTTTTTGTCTTGCAAGTGATTCCCAATGTAGGGGTCTGATACTCTGTAAACCAAAGTTCCATTTGCTTCAACTCCTGTTCTATATATTTTTAAATAAGTGTACTTTGCTGTCCATTTTACAGCCATTAATATTTTAAATTGGAAATAATGTTTTGTCAAAAGATTATTAAAATCGTCTTGTATTTTTTCGTTTAGCAATAATAATGAGCATACATATTAACTGTAACTTTTAGTTTGCGGAAAACTTTATCAGAACAGATTACTTTTTCACCAAATTTGTACTTTACTTACTTTTGATTATCCAAAAAAGAGTTTATCTCCCTCTCAGTCAAGTTCCTCCAGGAGCCTTCCTTTAAATCACCCAGGGATACCTCACCGATGGAGATTCTTTTGAGCCTTATTACCGGGCAGCCTATCTTATTACACATTTTCCTTACCTGACGGTTCTTTCCTTCGTGTATGGTTATTCTAACTTTCGTCGTTTTACCGTCACTTTTCAAAATTTCAAAATCGGCCGGACTTGTAAAATAATCATCAATCCATAACCCATTTTTAAAACGCATTATGTCGTCCTTTGAAGGTACACCCAGTAAATCAGCCTCATAGACCTTTTTTATCTCATGCTTAGGATGAGTAAGCCTGTAGGCAAAATCTCCGTCATTGGTAAGCAGCAAAAGACCGGAGGTGTCATAATCAAGTCTTCCCACCGGAAAAATCCTTTCCTTTATATCCTTGACCAGATCCATCACCGTTTTTCTGCCAAACTGATCTTTTACCGAGCTTATGTACCCCACCGGTTTATTTAATGCTATATAAACCTTTCTTTTCTCCATTTTGACCAGCTTTCCATCAACTTCCACCACATCGTTTTGGGAAACCTTTTTCCCCATTTGCGTGACCGTTTCACCATTAACCTTGACTCTGCCCTGGCTTATCAGCTCTTCCGCCTTTCTTCTTGATGCAACACCGCATTCAGCAAGGTACTTTTGAAGCCTCATCTCTTTCATAAAGACAACCCGATCCTTCATAAATTTTTATTGTTTTTACCTAAGATAATTTTTATCAAAAGTATTGTGATATTATGAGAAATTCATCAGCAATATATCAATATATCATAAATTTACGGGTTTTTAAATTATTCAAATTAATTTATTTATATTTTTTTATAAAAAAAATTTATAAAGAAAAAGTGGGTTTTTCCCACTTATTCATTCTCATCTTCTTTTGAACTTTTAGCACATGACTCACCGTTACCGGGCTTTATTTCTTTTTTCACTTTGAGATTTTTCTTTACAGAATCCTTCGTCTTTTCAATAATCTCCGGAATCAAATCCAGTATCTTCTCCAAAGAGGAATTGATATTTACAGGCAGCAGTTTAATCTGTCCCTGGCCTACCACCATGAATGCCACCGGGTTTATACTCACTCCGGCGCCGCTACCCCCTGCAAAGGGAAATTTGATTTCGGGTTTGCTGCTGTCGTCTGAGCTGTCTTCGCCTTTTTCGTCCACACTGCAGCATGAAGCAAATTCTCCGCCGCCTGCCGCAAAACCAAAGGTTACTTTTGAAATAGGTATAATTACCGTTCCGTCCGGAGCCTGAACTGCATCTCCTACTATGGTATTTACATCAACCATTTCTTTAATGCTTTCCATTGCCGTTTCCATTAGACCTTGAATAGGATGTTCTGCCATTATTTGTCACCACCTGGTATATTATTTTTACGAAGACTTTATTCTATTTGTACACTGCAATACTTCTTTTTACATTTGTAAAACCGACTTTTGCTTTTATTAAGTGCTTGAGTATCATCAAACCTATAACAATAATATAAACAATTTTAACCTTAAATATGCAATACAGTTCAACATTAAACTTCTTTCCTGTAAAGTCCGGCCTTATTTCCACCTTTTTATTTTTCACATTTGTGAAACTGTGAAGTATGGAAAACAAAATTCCCGCAAGGCTCCATGCAACACCCGCCAGTATAGCGGCGGAAGACGCATCTCCTGTTCCGATTACTGCCTTAAATTCCAGTCTCTCAACATATATTCGGCATTTAATATAGTTTAGAATTTTCATTATTATTTCTTTATTTTTTTGATAAAAATTTCTACTTTTTTCTATATTTTTTATAAGTTTTTTATAATCGGTAAGTATTCCGTCCTTTTCTTCAGTTGATTTGTTTTTTTTGTATCCAAACCTTTTTTTTAACACAAAAAAAGCTACTTCAAAGTGGTCATTTTGCCCGCCTTTTCTGTATTCAATCACAATTTTGATTTTTACAAAAAACACCATAATTATTAGTATAAGAATAATCAATACAAAAATGATTCTATAAAACATTGCCGCACCTCATTTACTTATTTTTGCCTATAAAAACAAAAAAATACACATAAATTGTGTATTTTTCCGCAGCAATTAAATTATAAAGTTTTGCTTTTACAAATTTTACAGCCCATGAGCTTTTATTGAATACAAAAGGGCATTCACAAAAATCAGTGCAAAATACATGACACTGAGTCCAATGACTGTTAAAACCACTGCTATTCGTCTGTTTTCACTTATTTTTTCGTATTGTACCGTGCATTCACTGATTCTGTCCCAGGGCGTAATGCCTTTCCTGGTTAACTCATAATAGCCAAAAATATAGGATATAGTTGTGAAAATTCCAAAGCCCATACCTAGCATCCAAACAAGTATGCTTCTTTTAAGGGCTGTTTTAAAATCAAGTATTTGGGAATTATTGGACCTCACCTTTATTTTCAGCAGCCACTTCCCGGGAGTGGTTCCCCAGGTTGAAATTAATTTTGCCTCGGCAAGAGCCCAAATAAAATATGTTCCTACAGTAAGCAATACGGGCTCGAACGTACTGCCCGGGAAAAAAAGCAACTGAGTTATTCTCACAATGGTGTCAATAATAAAAGTGTCAATAACTCTGGCCCAAAATCTCACCCACGGTTGAACGGTAAATATGTTGTAAAACCCTTGAGGGTCAGTTTTCCTATCGTATTCACTCATTTAAACCACCCTAGATTATTGCTGTTCGTTTTATGCCTTTTCCTGCTTCTCCAATTCTGTATCTGCTTTTTCCTGTTCACTGTTTTGATTGATTTCAACAGTCTCATGTATATCATTTAGTTCGAATATAGGTAGATCCGCATCGGACTTAAAACCAAAACTCCTGAAAAATTCATCAGTGGTTTCATACAATACCGGTTTTCCGGGGGCATCCAGCCTTCCTGCTTCTCTGATTAAATTTTTTTCAAGAAGTTTTGTAATCGCACTGTCAGAGTTTACACCTCTTATTTGCTCAATTTTTGCTTTGGTTATAGGTCTGTTATAGGCAATAATTGCCAAGGTTTCAAGGGCTGCCTGGGACAGACCACTGCGTTGTTTAGGTTCAAAAAGCTGTTTTATATAATCATAATATTCCGGCTTTGAACAAAGCTGATAACCATTGTTTATTTCCCTTATGGTAATTCCCCGGGAGGGATCATTGTTGTACTTTACTATCATATTGTTTATAACAAGCTTTACTGTCTTTTTGTCAATGCCTGTTATGCTGCTTAATTTTTCAATCGAAACTTTGTCGCCTGAAGCAAAAAGCATACCTTCGAATATTCCTTCGAGTTTCTTTAGATCCATTTGTATCACTCCACTGCTGTCAGTTTTCCGCTGCCACATTTTCATCGTCAATATCCTCAAGATTGGTATCTTCGCATTTGCAGACAGTAATATCCGCAAACGGTTTTGGCTGTATCAGGGTTATTTTTTTCAGTTTTGCCAGCTCAAGTATCGCGAGAAAGCCTGTAACAATTTCAAGTCTGGATCTGGTTTTTGGAGAAAAAAGCTCCGAAAACTTGAAAATCGGCTTTTTAAGAAGAGTCCTGATGATATCTCTGATTTTACTGCGCAGTGTGACTTTTTCATGCTGCACTATCTGGGTCATTTTTCCGGTATTTTTGTTCATTTTTCTTTCATTTCTTTCTATCAACTCAACGTAGACCCTCTTTAGCTCATCATAAGACAATTCCAAAGGTTCATCCTCACATTTGATGTCAATATCCTCAGGACCTCTGTAAAAATATTTCTCGCATTCTTTTTCTCTTGTTTTCAAAATTTCAGTAAATCTCTTGTATTTTTTGTATTCAATAAGCTTTAAAACCAGCTCTTCCCTGGGGTCAGGCTCGTCCTCCTCTTTTTCCCGTTTAGGACTTGGAAGTAGGAGCTTCGATTTTATGTGAAGAAGTGTTGCTGCCATTACCAGAAATTCACTGGCTATCTCCAAATCAAGCTCCTGCATTGCAAAAAGGTAATCCATGTATTGGTCCGTTATTTCGTGTATAGGTATGTCATAGATATTTATCTGATTCTTTTCGATAAGGTGAAACAGCAGGTCAAACGGTCCTTCAAAGTTTTGTATTTTTATAGTGCATGCTTTTGACAACACACTTTCCAAAAAAGTTCACCACCTTTTAAGACCCCGCAGGAAAAAGGCTAAATAAAATCTATTTTCATGGCTTTTCGTACTTCTTCAAGAGTCTTTTGCGCAACCTTTCTGGCTTTTTCATTTCCGTCTGCGAGAATTTCTTTGACTATGGACGGATTTTCAACTATCTTTTGCCTTTTTTCATATATGGGCTCCAAATGCTCCACCATTTTGTCAGCAAGGTTCTTTTTACATTGCACACACCCAATTTTTCCGCCTCTGCAGTGCTGCTCAATTTCAGGCACTTCATTTTCATTAAATACTTTGTGGAAGGAAAATACCGTACACACCTCGGGATGACCGGGATCGTCCTTTCTGATTCTTGCAGGGTCGGTTATCATTGAGCTGACTTTCTTTCTGATTGTATCGGGACTGTCGGACAGAGCTATGGTATTGCCATAGCTTTTGCTCATCTTTCTGCCGTCGGTTCCGGGCAATACTTTTGCCTTGGTCAAAATTGCCTGCGGCTCAGGGAATACCTCGCCAAACAAATAATTAAATCTTCTTGCAATTTCCCTCGTCAACTCAAGGTGCGGAAGCTGGTCTTCTCCCACAGGTACAAAACCGGCTTTGTAAATTAATATGTCGGCTGCCTGAAGACACGGATATCCTAAAAATCCGTAGGTCGTAATATTCTTGTCCTTCAATTGATTAATCTGATCCTTGTATGTCGGACAGCGAAGCAGCCAGGAAAGAGGCGTTGTCATGGAAAACAACAGATGAAGCTCTGCATGTTCTTTTATACTTGACTGCAAAAATATGACGCATTTTTCAGGGTCAAGTCCTGCACTTAGCCAATCTATAACAAGGTCATTTATATTATTTTTGATTTGAGATGTATCTTCATATCCTGTTGTAAGGGCATGCCAATCAGCCACAAAAAAATAACACTCGTATTCATCCTGAAGTTTTACCCAGTTTTCCAGAGCTCCGAAATAATTGCCAAGATGCAAAGCTCCGGTAGGTCTCATGCCGCTCAAAATAGTACCTTTCTTCACTAAGACTTCACACTCCCGTATAATAAATCTTATCATTTGATTCTACAATAATTAATTATATCTTTTTTTTCTGTTAAAGTCTAATCATATTTTTATACAATGAGTTTTATTATGGGTACAATTACAGATAAAATGGCACTTTGCACTCCGCCAATTACCGGAGTTATTATTTTGTTCAGCCACCCGGTATACAACAGTAATATTAGTATAATGAAAGTTACATTGTGATATTGCATAATCTTAAAGTAATATTTTGAGGGCAAAACTGCCGTAAATATTTTTGAACCGTCAAGAGGCGGCAGCGGAAGAAAATTAAACACCGCAAGCGATATATTCATAACAAAGCCATAGAGGGCAAAGTTATAAACAATTACCGCGGGATTTAGCGGATTATTTTCCAAAGGATAATATTTTAAAGTCACATAAGCAAAAGGAACGGCAAAAAGCACCGCCAAAATCAAATTGGAAAGCGGACCTGCCAGACTTACCAAAATGGTGCCTGCTTTTTTGTTTTTAAAATTGGACGGATTTATAGGCACAGGTTTTGCCCATCCTATAAAGCTGATTAACATCATCAATGTCCCAAACAAATCAAGGTGCTTTAATGGGTCAATTGTAATTCTTCCCTGCTCTTTAGCCGTCGGATCCCCCAAAAGATAGGCTGCGTAAGCATGAGCCGACTCATGGACTGATATGGAAAAGGCAAAAACCATAAACCAGTAAATTATTAATTCCGGATTGTCACCAAATTGCTGTAACAACATTTTCTTCTCCTTATAATGTTATTTTATTCTTATAATGTCAATTATTTTCCAAAGCTTCTATTCTTCATTAATCATTTCTTTATTTTTTTATTTTTTCAATTATTTCTATATTTTTTTCGGAATTATTTTTTTCAGGAACTCAAGCTCATCATTATAAGTTTGCAGATTGCCGTTGAGTTTCTCTGCAAGTACCTTGTCAAGAAGAACCGCATATTCGGGCCCCGGTTTTACGCCCAGTTCCTTTAAATCCTTGCCTGTTACACATGTTTTAATATTTTTGAGGTTGTTTATGTAAAGGATTACTCTGTCAATGAATTTTTTTTCATTACTCAGCATGCATAATACAAATAAAATTTCCATAGATAATCCCTTTAACTCATTATAAACATCATAATTGGATATATCAATATTTCCGGACAAATTTGAAAGAATTATGTCTTTTGCTTCAATAAACTTCAGTATTTCGCTTTTGTATTCCTTCGAAAGCCTCATTTTTTCCGATAATTTTACCGCTTTTTCAAAGCTCATGTTTGAATAAAGAATTAGTAAATACAAAAGGGTTCTGTCCAAAGATTCCTGGACACTTACCTTTTCTTTCAAACAAGCAAGGTTTTCCTCTGCATTTTTCAGAAGCTTCTTTAAGTCCTCAGAAAGCACAACTTCAGGATAAACATTTTTTAATATACGCAAGTCTTCCATTCTTTTTAAAATTGCCCAAATATTATTTTCTTTCAGCATTGCAAAAAACTCAAAGTTTATCCTCTCATGGCTCACTTTGCCCAAAATGCCGGATTCTATTGCCTTTATCGCAAATTCCTCGGTTTTTTCCTCCATTTTAAAGTCATACCTTTGTTCGAATCTTATTGCCCGGAATATTCTTGTAGGATCTTCCACAAAGCTTAGGTTGTAAAGTATTCTTATAAGCCCCATCTGAAGATCCCTTCTGCCTCCGTAAAAATCCACTATATTGCCAAAGCCGGATTTGTTCAGCTTTATTGCCATACTGTTTATGGTAAAATCCCTTCTGAAAAGGTCGTCCTTGATGGTTCCCCCCTCAACTACGGGAAGGGATGCAGGATATTCATAATACTCTTTTCGGGCTGTCACCACATCTATTTTAAAATCATCTTCCAGCACCACCACCGCAGTGCCAAATCTGTCGTGCTTTGTAAGGTGTGCCTGATAATGCTGTGCAAGTTTTTCAGAAAACATCAGGGCGTCTCCCTCTACCACGATATCGATGTCAAAGTTCTCCACTCCAAGTATGAGATCGCGCACAAACCCTCCGACCACATATGCGTTCAAACCCACATCATCTGCTATTTTGCCGGCTTCAATAAGAATGTTTTTAACCCTTTCGGGAAGAGCATTTATTTTGTCGGCCAGATTGTGATTTCTCAAGGCGGAATCCTGGCTGTCAATATAGTTCTTTTTATACCACCTGGGAGAATTTTCCCCAAAGAGAGTGGAAATAACATCCGACCTTGTAACAATTCCCAAAAGCTTGTTTCCGGCTACCACCGGAAGCCTTCCGATATTATGCTCAACAAGAAGGTTTTCAATGGTTTTAAGCGGAGTTTCCGGATCTATCGTGATTACATTTTTTGTCATATATGCTTTGACCGGCGAGTTTCCAAAGCCGTGTATGCGTGCTTTTTCAACGTCCCTTCGGGATATAATTCCGCAGAGAATACCGTCTTTTACCACGGGAAGTCCGGAATGCCCGTATCTTAACATTATTTTATTGGCTTCATCTATTGTGGAATCCAAAGAAATCGTTTTCACCGGTGAGCTCATTATATCTTTTGCCCGTTCCACGGGTCGGATATTTTTCTTAAGAGTTTTTTCGAGCAAATCCACCACCTTGGCAAGATCTGCCTCATCGGATTTTCCCGAGCCCGCACCGGGATGTCCTCCACCGTTGAAGAAAGTCATTATATGCCCTACATCAATTTCATCTTCAAGGCTTCTTCCGATTATATATGTTTTATTGTCCATTCTGAGAACAGAGAAGAAAGCGTCATAATCTCTTTCCTCGAGCAGTTTTCTTGTCAGAAAAGCCGCATTGTCCACATAATCTTCAACTTCCACTGCGGAAAAAGCGACTTTAAAACCGTTTATATCAACAACCCTGATATTTCTGCCCATCTTTTCCAAAAGAGCCTGCTGGTTCAAATTCAAAGGATTTGTCATATAGTCATCTATAACCTGCAAATTAGCTCTCCTGGATAAAAGAAAAGCAAGGGCGTAAGCATCCTTTGAAGAGGTTTTCGGCAATGTAAGACAGTTGGTGTCAGCATATATCCCAAGAGCCATAACCGTTGCTTCCAAAGGAGTAATATCAATATCAAGCTTTTGTATTTCATCAACAAGCAAAGCAGTACATGACCCAATATCTTCGATAACGGCTTTTCGAGCTTCAATCATGTTTTCGCTTGGCGGATGATGGTCATATACAACGATGTCAACGCCCGGCTTTTCAAATAATTTGCCTAAAGGTTTTTCAAGCCTTGATTTTGAGTTTGTATCCACGACAATTATTTTGTCAACTTGTTCTATGTCTATATCCTTTACAGACAAAAAATTAAATGAGTCCCTGTAAAGGTTTAAAAACTTTCTCACATCTTTTCCTATTATTCCGGGAATTACCATGACGGCGTGGGGATAAAGCTTGTTTGCCGCTATCATGGATGCAAGACAATCAAAATCGCTGTTTACATGGCCCGTTATAATCTCCATTTTCATCTCCCCGATAAATTCTCTTTTTTAATTTTTAATTTATAGATTATTTTGGCAAATTTTTAATAATTTATAAATTCATAATTACAAATCTAATCAAAAACATTGTACAATTTTATAAATTCATTATAACAGAATATATAAAAAAAGAGCACAAAATTTGAAATGTGCTCTCGTTTTATAATTTTATCAACATAAGTCGATTTTACAGATCTTCAGGGATAATATCGTTTCTTATTATATCGTTATAGTCTTCCCTTTTAACAATAACCCGCGCTTTACCGTCTTTTACAAGAACCACCGCAGGTCTTGGAATACGGTTGTAGTTACTGGACATGGAATAGTTGTATGCACCGGTAGCAAGTATTGCCAAAATATCCCCTTCCTCCGCTTCGGGAAGCAATACGTCCTTGCCAAGCAGGTCCCCGGATTCACAGCACTTGCCCGCAATTGTAACCTTTTCTGTTTTTGCCGCATCAGCTTTATTGGCAATAACACCTTCATATTTTGACTGATAGAGGGCATATCTTGGGTTGTCGGTCATTCCGCCGTCAACGGCGATATATTTTCTGACACCCTTGATATCTTTTATAGTGCCAATTCTGTAGAGCGTTATTCCCGCAGATGCAACAATGGACCTTCCCGGCTCTATAACTATAAACGGAAGCTTTATTCCCTTGTCTTCGCACACACTTTTCACAACTTCCGATACTGATTTTATATAACGGTCATACTCTATCGGGTCGTCATCCTGGGTATATTTTATCCCAAAGCCTCCTCCAAGGTTCAGCTCCTCAATTTCTATACCCAGCTCTTCCTTTATTTTTGCAATAAAGGTAAGCATCACCCTTGCAGCTTCCTCAAAAGGAGCAAGCTCGAAAATTTGAGAGCCTATGTGGCAATGAAGTCCAACCACCTTCACATTGCTCAGTTTCACCGCTTCGCCTATTATTTCCATTGCCTCACCGTTTTCAAGGGCAACACCAAATTTTGAGTCAATCTGACCTGTCCGGATAAAGTCATGAGTATGAGCATCAATTCCGGGTTTTATTCTGAAAGAAATGTTTACTGTCTTGCCTTTTTCTGCTGCAATTCTGTTTACATGCAAAAGTTCCTGCCTATTATCCACTACTATTCTTCTTACATTGTTGTCAATCGCCAGCTCCAGTTCGTCAATGGTTTTATTGTTTCCGTGAAAATACACCTTTTCCATGGGAAATCCCGCTTTAATCGCGGTGTACAGCTCTCCGCCCGATACCACGTCAAGACCCAGGCCTTCCTGCTGGACAATTTTGCACATTGCCATTGTACAGAAAGCCTTGCTGGCGTAAAGTACCAGTCCGTTTCCGTTATAATACTTGTCCAGTGCATTTTTATATATACGGCAATTTTCCCTTATAAGACTTTCATCCATTACATACAAGGGAGTACCGAAATTGTTTACAAGATCAACGCAATCACATCCGCCGATTTCCAGGTGATTTTTACTGTTAACCTTTAAAGCTTTTGAAACAAACATATTTTCCACCTTCCGCATTAACATTAATCAATAAATCCAATTTGAATAAAAATTATGCAAACAAAATAAATATAGATAATCGTAACATTAATATTTGCAAGAGTCAAGATAAAATCCTGCAAAAATTCTATCTGTTGCTTATTTATGCCAATTCTGTCCCTGAAAGGTTTGTACAAATAAATTGTAATAATTTTCTATTATACATAATATATTATACCAAGACAAGTTTTACGGAGATGATATGTTGTGGTTAAAAGGCTTAGGATAATTTCTCTGATTTCGCTTATACTTGGAACGACATTAATAATGTCCGCTTCTTATTTTGAGTTGTTCTTTCCTCCAAAGAATGCCTTTTATTTAGGTATATTCGGGGATATTATTCTTACGGCAATAAGAAGTGTGGGAGTGTCACTTATTACATCCACTTTCATAAACCTTATAAAATTTTGGGTGGAATCTACGGAAACACTGGTCAAGTACGATTTTGTCAACAGGCTGACGAAGAAAGAAATGAAGGATTTGAAGGCAAAAATTGAAACAGAACTTTATTTTAGAGACAATGACCATGACAAGGACAATTTTTATAATTTTTTTGAAAGGGAACTTTCTTCACTTTTAAACGAATGTTATTATAAAAGCTACAGAACCAGAATAGAATGTCACATCGGAGAAAACTACATAACCAAAACCATAAGAAAAAAGTTTGAGATTGTAAACCCGTCAAAAAAAGAATGTACCATAAAAATTCCATTTGGCGCGGAAATGCAAAAAGTCCGACAGGTGGAAAACAATAAGCTCTATCAAATCAAAAAATTTGCTGTTGATTCCGTGGATTTTACCAAAGAAATTAATGAAAGAATCGATATTTCGGACAATTGCCTTGAAAACAGCGATGCATACTGCATTAAAGTACATACCTTCTGGGATGTAAAAGTAAAAAAGAAATGTACCATAGACATGGTTATTGAAACAATTGTGCCTTTAAATGACGTTTGCTTTTCCAACAAGATAACCCGTCCCTGCAAAGAATACAGCGTTATTTTCATATTAAACGACCCTTCTTATCAATTATCGTGGCATAGTTTCGGATTTATGGGAAATCATAAAGACAGAATTATTGAAGAACCAATGGACAACGGTATTGAAATCGGCTTTAAAGATTGGATTCTGCCCGGAGACGGTGTTGTAATTTCCATAACAAAATGTGAAAAAAAGCATGTTTAAAATCCGAAAATTTGTGCCACAATAAAGAAGTATAAAGAAACTTAAGACAAGCACTCAAAACTTAAAAAAAAATATACTGATAATGAAGGGAGTTGTTTGATAATGTCTGAAAGAACGGTAAATTTATTGATTGAAAGGACTGTTAACTAAAATGATAATACATAAAGATCTCCTTTTATGGAGATTTTTATTTTGCAAAATAGTTTCTGTCAAAAATAATCAGGAATAATTTCTATTGTATAAAAATGTGCCCCGCACAGGTTTTACTCTTCTAAAACCCGTGGGAGGCACAAGCTAAAAAGCGGCAATTAATAATCCTTGTCCTTTAATATAACGTCGTGAGCCCCGCCTTCTATTATGCTTGTGGAAGATACCACAGTCAGCCTTGCGGTTTTCTGAAGCTCGCTTATGGAAGCTGCGCCGCAGCTTGACATTGTAGCTTTTATTTTGCTCAGTGTAATTTCAAGGTTGTCTCTCAGTTTACCCGCATAAGGTACGTAGCTGTCAACACCTTCTTCAAATTTCAGATTGGTACTTTCCCCTCCATGGTCGTAACGCTGCCAGTTCCTGGCTCTGTTTGAGCCTTCCCCCCAATATTCTTTAACATAACCGTTTCCGCTCTTAACTTTCTTCGTGGGACTTTCATCGAATCTTGCAAAATATCTTCCCATCATTACGAAATCAGCACCCATTGCCAGGGCCAGAACAATGTGATAGTCGTGAACAATACCGCCGTCTGAGCAAATCGGAATGTAAACGCCGGTTTTCTCAAAATATTCATCTCTGGCTTTTGCCACTTCAATAACGGCCGTGGCTTGTCCTCTTCCGATTCCTTTTTGTTCACGGGTTATACAAATGGAGCCTCCACCGATTCCAACCTTTACAAAGTCGGCTCCGGCCTCGGCAAGGTACAAGAAACCTTCCCTGTCAACCACATTTCCCGCACCGACTTTTATATTGTAATTTGATTTTATATAATCCAGGGTATATTTCTGCCATACGGAAAATCCATCGGACGAATCAATACACAGGACGTCAACTCCCGCATCTACCAGCGCCGGCACTCTTTCTTTGTAGTCTCTTGTGTTTATTCCTGCTCCGACTCTAAGTCTTTTGTTGCTGTCAAGCAGTTCATAAGGGTTCTGCTTATGGTCGTCATAGTCTTTTCTGAAAACTAAATAGTGAAGCCTTTGCTCATCGTCAACAATAGGAAGACAATTAAGCTTGTTTTCCCATATTATGTCATTTGCTTCGCTTAAGCTGATACCCAATTTACCTACAACGAGTTTTGAGAAGGGTGTCATGAAATCCTTTACTTTTTTATCCAAAGGATCCCTGCTTATTCTATAGTCCCTTGTAGTGACCAATCCAAGAAGCTTTCCGGAAGCTGTACCGTCGTCCGTTATTGCGATAGTGGAATGGCCGGTTCTGTTCTTTAACTCGATGACATCCTTCAATGTGCTGTCGATGGTGAGATTGGAGTCGCTGACAACAAATCCCGACTTGTACTTTTTTACTCTTTTAACCATTTCAGCCTGGCTTTCAATTGGCTGAGAAGCATATATAAAAGATAATCCTCCGCATCTGGCAAGAGCTATTGCCAGTGTGTCGTTGGACACCGACTGCATAATGGCGGATACTATAGGAATATTGAGTTTTAAACTACACTCTTCATCTTTTTTGAATTTTACCAAAGGAGTGCTAAGGTCTATATTATCCGGAGTACATTTTTCCGTTGTAAGATTTGGTATTAGTAAGTATTCGCTGAAAGTTCTTGACACCTCTTCATAGATATACGCCATGCTTTCTTTCCTCCTCATATAAATTTAAAATATTTTATATCATTTTTTGCCTAATGTCAAAGATTTTTTTTACAGCACTGCAATTTGCAATCAGTTTTTCTTTATTATATTTCCTATTGTATTTCATTAATTATGATAGCAGATTTCTTATTTATAATTCGATACATTGACAGTCCAAAAAATGTTGAAAATGCTTAAAAAGACATATAGAAAGCATTCACATCACGCCGTTTAATAACATTTTACATCCACTGCCTATAAAATAGAATGAAAAAGCTATAATAAATATTCCCAGCAGCAGCACAATCCTGGAGTATACAGCGTCACTTACAAGCTTCTTTCCTCTTGAAACGGCTACAGATATCAAAGTGTACCATGCAAAATCCGATAAAATATGTCCGACATAAAAAAACAAAACCCCAAGCAATCCTATCTCATAAGCCCGGCGTATTGACTCCATTCCTGTTGAAGCCCACCAAATAATAAAGTAAGGATTGGTTGCACTCACATATATGCCTGTAAATACAAGATTTCTCAAATATGAGTTATTCCCTGTTCTCTGGCCGTTTAAAGAGACTGATTTTCCTACAGCGGACTTTATCATACCATAGCCCATCCAGGCAAGAAAAAGACCGCCAAATAATCCGATAAATCCGGCAACCGTTAAATTGGAAAAGAAATCTTTAAGACCAAAGGTCATTACGGCAATTAACAAAAGTTCCAGTATTCCGTGTCCCAGCACTATCAACGGTCCCGCCATCCAGCTCTTTTTCAGGCTTCCGTCTATTGTGACTCCCAACATTGGCCCCGGCATTATTGCTCCCGAAAAACCTATAATAAAAGCGCTAATAAAAATTCCCCATAAAGCCATGTCTATCAATCCTTTTGGTATATTCCCTGTTTTTAATGCTGATTTTATACTTGTATATAATTATATCTAAATCCTTGCGCATTTCAAAACGATTTTTCAAACTTGTTTAAAATTAACCGGTTTCAATAAAATAAAAAACCGTGCCCCTTTAAGCCTCATAAGAACTTTTGGGGTGGCACGGTAAGTTGCCGCCGGATTATTTCGGGCTTTCATTTAACTTCTTCCCAGACTGAACCAGCTTGAAAGCATGTTTATAAACAATTTTCCAAAAGAAGCCTTCTCTACATCCCTGTCGGAAACAAGATCCACTTTTGCAATCTCCTTTTCACCTATTTTATATACCACTTCGCCCACTTTCTCGCCTTTTGCCACCGGGGCTGTAAGAGAGCTTTTCAATCGTACTTCTCTTACTACCTTGCCTTTGTCACTTCTTGCAAAAAGGAGTTTTACATCATCGCCGTAAAGGGCCTTTATTTTGGGAATCAATGCTCTTTTTACTTCAATTTCGTTGACCACTTCACCTTTTTTGTTTACCTGTTTTGATTCATAATTGGCAAATCCGTAGTCTAAAAGTTTTCTCGTTTCTGCAAATCTGGTGTTTGAATCCGGCTCACCCAACACCACGGAAATAAGTCTCATGTCATTTCTTTTGGCGGTTGCCGAAAGACAGTGACCTGCTGCACGGGTAAACCCTGTTTTCAGTCCGTCACATCCTTCATAGAAATGAACAAGTTTGTTGGTGTTTACCAACTGAAATTCTCCGTTTCTGAAGGTATCCATCCAGATGGAGGTAAACTCAAGAATTTTCGGGTGTTTTACAATAAGCTCTCTCGACATAAGCGCAACATCATATGCGGTGCTGTAATGGCCTTCATCCGTAAGCCCGGTACAATCAAGGAAGTTTGTGTTGTTCATGCCAAGTTCTTTTGCCTTTTCGTTCATAAGCACCACAAACACCTGTTCGCTTCCGGCCACAAGTTCGGCCAGGGAAACGGTTACGTCATTGGATGAGTGGGTTGCAACTGCTTTTAGAGCATCTCTTACCGTATACTGTTCGCCCGGCTCAATATAAGCCTGGGAACCTCCCATGCTTGCGGCATACTCTGAAGCCGTCACTATATCATCCATGTTGATTTTCCCCGAATCAATTGCTTCCATTACCAACAACATGGACATGATTTTTGTTATACTTGCTATGGGCAATCTTTCGTGGCTTCTGTTTTCCAAAAGAATCTGACCGGTTTCGGCATCCATCAAAACATAGCTCTTTGCCTGCAATTCAAATACATTGGTATTTGCCATTATATCAGCAACGGTTTCGACATCGTATACCGGCTCGCCGACAGCTGGAGCTGAAAGAACGGATATTGCCATTATGTTCAGCAAAAATACCGCCGCTGTAAAACAGATTATAACCTTTCTCAACACTTAAAGACCCCTCCAAGCATTTATCATCAATAGATTTTTATGCTTGAAAAGGCATATATATACTTAATTTAAAAAAGTTTGTACGTTTTTTTCAGTCAATAACACAGTGAACATATTTAATCGGTTCAGGTTTCGTGTTTTTTATGACAAAAGCATTTTTGGAAAGCCTTTCTGCCTCTTGAAAGTCGGACTTGTTTGTGTGAAGTATGCACAAAGTATCACCTTCATCAACCCAATCCCCAATCTTTTTTACCATTGTGATGCCCGCTGAAAAATCTATGCTGTCGTTTTTGGTCTTTCTTCCTGCTCCAAGAAGCATTGCCGAAACTCCTATGTCCTCGGCATTGACAGAATTTATATAACCTGCCGTTGAGGATTTAACTTCTATGTGTTTTTCGGCCTGGGGTAAAAGATTTGGGTTGTCCACCACATCGGTATTTCCCCCCTGTATTCTGATTAATTCCTTTAATTTTTCCACTGCCTTGCCGGATTCTATCAATTTGCGCATATGGTTGTAAGCCGATTCATAATCTGAAAAAGCACCGCCCAATACCGCCATATGGGATGCAATTGTGAGTGCCACCGTTGTCTCGTCCTCGGCACCGTGGCCCTTCAATATTTCTATTGCTTCTTTAACTTCGTTGGCGTTTCCCACTTCATATCCCAAAGGCTGGCTCATGTCTGTTACAACCGCAACAGTTCTTCTTCCCAAAGCTTTGCCTATTTCCACCATGGTTTTTGCCAAAATCACGGCTTCGTCCACGGACTTCATGAAGGCTCCGGATCCCACCTTGACATCCAGGACAATGCAATCGCACCCGGAGGCGATTTTTTTACTCATTATTGAGCTTGCTATAAGCGGTATGCTGTCCACCGTACCGGTAACATCTCTCAGAGCATATATTTTTTTGTCCGCAGGAGTGAGATTTGGCGATTGGCCTACTATGGCCATTTTATATTTGTTTACGTTGTTCACAAACTCCTCTTTCGTAAGCTCGGTTCTAAATCCTTCTATGGATTCCAGCTTATCAATTGTTCCGCCGGTGTGCCCAAGCCCTCTTCCGGACATTTTTGCAACCGGTATCCCAACACAGGCACAAAGCGGAACTATTACAAGACTGATTTTGTCTCCAACGCCACCGGAAGAATGCTTGTCAACCTTTATTCCTTCAATCATCGAAAGGTCAACCGTTTCACCGGAATTGACCATGGATAAAGTAAGGTTTGCCGTCTCTTCTCTGTTCATTCCTTTGAAATATACAGCCATCAAAAATGCCGACATCTGATAGTCCGGTATTTCGCCCTTTGTATAGCCTTGGACAATATAATCAATTTCAGCGGCGGACAGAGCTTCTCCCCGCTTTTTTTTGTTTATAAGATCAACCATTCTCATAGTTTTAACCTCCGAAAATAATCATTATGCTTTACAGTATGCTTCCAAGAAAGCTTTCTCCCTCTAAATTGCTGCTGATTCCAAGATAGTGGGCCACAGTTTTTGCAACATCCGCAAAGGTGCTTCTCGTACCTAAGTTTACATTGCTTTTAAACTTCTTTCCGTATACAAGTAAAGGCACATATTCTCTTGAATGATCGGTACTTTCCGTGGATGGGTCACAGCCGTGATCTGCAGTTATAACAAGAAGGTCATCTTCCCGCAAATTTGCCAATATTTCCGGAATCCTTCGGTCAAACTCTTTCAAAGCATTGGCATAACCGGCAATATCGTTGCGATGCCCGTAAAGCATGTCAAAGTCCACAAGATTTGTAAAAAGAATACCTTCAAAATCATCCCTCATATACTCAAGGGTCCTGTCCACTCCATCCATGTTGTCGTGAATGTGGACTGACTCGGTAATACCTCTTCCGCCAAATATATCCTCAATCTTTCCGACTGCCTTGACTTTGTAACCATTTTCAACTGCATAGTCCAAAAGTGTTTTTCCTACAGGAGCAAGAGAAAAATCTTTCCTTCTGTCGGTTCTTTTGTAGTTTCCCGACTCGCCGATGAAAGGCCTTGCAATTACCCGTCCGACCGCATGTTCTCCGGTAAGAATGTTTCGTGCCGTCCGGCACATGTCATAGAGCCTCTCCACGGGTATTACATTCTCATGGGCTGCTATTTGAAACACACTGTCGGCCGATGTGTACACGATTGGATAGCCTGTCTTTACATGCTCATCTCCTAACAGCTTGATTATCTCTGTCCCCGATGCCGGAACATTTCCCAATGTCTTTGTTCCTATACTGTCTTCGAATCTTTTTATTATATCTTCGGGAAATCCGTTTGGATATACCGGAAAAGGCTTATCCAATATCAGGCCGGCAATCTCCCAATGACCTGTTGTTGTGTCCTTGCCCGCGGATTTTTCCGCCATTCTTCCGTAAGAGCCTAAAGGATTTTTTGAAGGCTCATAGCCTGTCATACCGTCAATATTTCCCAATCCCAAAGACTCAAGATTTGGCAGACTAAAATCAGGTAAATTCTTTGCAATATTTCCTAATGTGTTGCTGCCTTCGTCACCGTATTTTGCCGCATCGGGAAGCTCTCCCATGCCAACACTGTCCAAAACGATTATTATAGCTCTTTTCATGGCCTATTTCTCCTTTGTTCAAAATAGAAGTGGTCCTTTCTTTTATTAAAAGAGGATAAATAAGAAAGGCAGGATGTCTTCATCCCACCTTTTTATTATATTACAAATCTCAAATTTAATGAATCATTCTTTTTTTGGTTAAATTTGTTTAATTATGCTCTTGGATGCGTTTTCTTATAAATCTCCTTTATCCTGTTTTTGGCAAGTTGAGCATAAATTTGTGTCGACGATATATCGGAATGCCCGAGCATTTCCTGTATTGATCTGAGATCCGCACCGTTTTCAAGAAGATGTGCGGCAAAGGAGTGTCTTAAGGTATGGGGAGTAATGTCTTTATTGATCTTTGCCTGATTTTTGTACTGTTTTATTATTTTCCAGAATCCCTGCCTGGTCAGCCTTTTTCCGTTTACATTAACAAACAGGGCCTTTTCATCAGGTCTTTGTATTAAAAGGTTTCGAGACTTCGTCAAATATTCCTGCAACGCATTTACGGATACTGAACCAATCGGAACAATTCTTTCCCTTGCTCCCTTGTTGCACCTTATATATTGCATTTCAAGGTTTACATCATCCAAATCAAGGGAAATGAGCTCAGACACTCTTATTCCTGTTGCGTAAAGAAGCTCAAGCATTGCCTTGTCCCTGTATCCTTTTAAGTCATCACACTTTGGCTGTTCTAAAAGAAGCTCCACTTCTTTCGTTGAGAGAATCTGTGGAAGTTTCTTTTCTACTTTCGGTGACTCCAGATTTTCCGTAGGATCCTGAGATATTATCCCTTTTTTGGTTAAGTATTGATAGAACGACCTTATTGATGCAAGGTTGCGGGATATGGTGGAAGTCGCCCTGCCCTTTTTCTGCAAGTGCAAAAGATATGCTATAACAGTTGTTTTATTCGTATTTGCAATATTTTGAATCTTCATATCCTTCAAATATGTAATGTACTGTTCTATGTCTCTTTTATATGATTGCAAAGTATTGAGAGACAATCGCTTGTCATTTTTCAAAAAATCCAGAAAATGCAATACCAACTCTTCCATTAGCATTCTACTCCTTTTTATTCGCAAAATTTATTTTAAATATAAAGTTTTTACATATTCACAATACATTAAATTATATTAATTTTCAATATTTAACAGTGCCATTATCGAAACATTGAAGTTGAGGACATATTTATTTATCCTTTACATTATATAAAAATTTCTAGTTACAATGCAATATTTTCCCATGTTATGTAGAATAATTTGGTATATTGAATAATTTTCTTAATTTTTTTTGTGCATAACTTACAATAAAATAGTATTTATGCAATTATACCCATGATTTATATCAAATTATTCATTAAATACCATTATATGCATGAAATATATTTTATCAGTCTGCTGCGATTTAGCTTTCAGGAAATCATCATTCTCATAAAAACCGGCGAAATGTAAGCTTCTACCAGTATCCCGACAAGTAAAAAGCAGGAAAAAAACAAAGTTACAAAACAGTATGCAAAAAAGTTTGTTTTCAGACTGTTCTTTGACATTTGTTTAGCTGATTTGTCTTTAACAATGTTAAGTGAAAATTTAATGCCGTTTACGCCAAGGGCAATAATACACGGAACCATAATTATTTCTTTTGGAAGAATAGTTAAAAATGTAAACAATACACCTTTAAAGCCCATAATGTAAATTATAAATCCCGACGTGAAGCCGGTAATAAATCCCCTTATACCAACAAGAAGATATATAAAGGGTATGCCGATGATAGTTACTCCCAGGACCCATAAGGCAATTACAAGTCTTGCGTTGTCTATTATTGAGATTCTTAATATTTCATTGCTGTCAACCCATTGATGCTCAAAAAGTTCCAAAAATCCTTGAAAGTAGTTTATCAGTTCATTCCTTTGAAGTGAGCTTAATCCATTGACGGTAAAAGCTCCTGCGGATATTCCTCCTATGTACATCAGGAAAAGGAAAAAGTAAGTGTTTATATTGTTTTTTATATGTGAAATAAGAACCTCGTGTATTTTTTTTATCATTTTATCCCCTCTTATTATTATTTCCATTAAAGCTTCGTGCAAAGACTTCCAGGCAATTGCCTTTTACATTAAAGATTCTATGCTTGAAAATAAAAAAAAATTACAATACATCAAAATGTATTGTAAACTTTACTTAAAATAACAGCCTGGCCGTTGGTTTGGATTTTGACAAACCTATATTTTTGCAGTTTTATAATCTTGTGCGTTTTATATTTTTATTTTTTATACTTTTATTTTTTTATATTTTTATTTCTCCTTTTACTATTTTCTCTGCCAAAAGTATGCCTATTATAGATTTGGCGTCGGTTATTTCATTATTTAGTACCATTTCCACCAGCTTGTTTATCGGAAACTTTTTTGTGGAAATAAATTCGTCTTCGTCGGCGCAAGCTTCTCCCTCATGAAGTCCGACGGCGGCATATACATGCAATATTTCATTGGTAAAGCCAGGTCCGGAGTAGAAACTTAAAATATGCTTTATTTTATCGGCTTCAAGACCCGTTTCCTCTTTTAATTCTCTTCTTGCGCAAACTTCGGGATCTTCACCTTTGTCAAGCTTTCCGGCAGGCAATTCAAGCAGTTCCTTTTCAACAGGCTTTCTGTATTGCCTTACCATATAAATTTCATTATTGTCATTTATGGGTATGACGACCGATGCTCCCGGGTGCAGAACTACATCACGGGAGGCTTCTTTTCCGTTGGGAAGCAAAACATTGACGCATTCCACGCTTATTATGTTCCCGCTGTAAATATGCTTTTTTGACACGGTTTTTTCTTCATAGTTCATTAAAACGTCTCCTCCTGAAATTATTTTTTGCTGTTTTTTTTGATCTCATCTGTGGCCAGCTTGTCGCACCTGTTATTGTATTCATTGTCACTGTGGCCTTTTACTTTAATCCACCTGATTTTGTGAATATTGCTCAGCCTGTCAAGTTCCTGCCACAGTTCCATATTTTTCACCTCTTCTTTGTTGGAAGTCTTCCAGCCGTTTTTCTTCCACTTTTCAACCCAGTTTTGCAAAAAGCCGTTTACAAGATAGGCACTGTCACTGTAAAGGTCCACTTCACACGGTTCCTTTAACATCTTTAGAGCGTTAATGGCAGCAACAAGCTCCATCCTGTTGTTTGTAGTGTCTTTTTCAAATCCGGACACTTCTTTTTCATGATTTCCGTATATCAGTATCGCTCCCCATCCTCCGTCCCCCGGATTTCCGGAACAAGCACCGTCAGTATAGATACTTACTTTTTTCATGGCAGCTCCTTATGTACTTTTGTATTTCCGCTTTTTAAAAAAAATTATAGTATTGATTACAGTATTAATCATAAATCATATAATATTCAACTGTATTTCACATCATACATACATTAATCATACATCTTGCCTATTTCCAAAGCTTTTTTCGTGCATTCACTCATTGCTTCAATTATGGCATATCTGAAGCGGTTTTTTTCAAGTGAACGTACGGCTTCAATGGTGGTTCCCGCAGGAGAGCACACCTGGTCTTTCAACTCTCCCGGATGCTTACCGGTCTCAAGAACCATTTTTGCAGCCCCCAGAACAGCCTGGGCAGAAAGTTTGTACGCCAGATTCCTTGGTATGCCTGAAAGAACTGCGGCATCCGCCATTGCTTCAATAAACATAAAGACATATGCAGGGCTGCTGCTGGTAACTGCAGTTACCTCACTCATAAGCTTTTCTTCCAAAAATTCTACTTTGCCGAAACATTCAAATATTTTCTTTACTTGTTCAGCCTCTTTTTCATCAACATTTTTGTCACAACACATTAAAGTCATTCCTTCTCCCACCAGTGCAGGAGTGTTGGGCATTGTTCTTATAAACTTTATATTTTCTCCGAGCATTTCTTTGTAGAATTTAATCGGTATTCCCACAGCAACAGAAACCAAAATTTTATTATTGTCAACAGCCGGCTTTATATCATTAAGAACTGCTTTAACCATGTTTGGTTTTACCGCAAGGATAATTATATCCGATTTTCGGACAGTCTCAAGCGCACTGTCCGTTATGGTTATTCCTGTTTTTTCCCTTAGTACGGAAAGCTTGTCCCTGTCGACATCAAAAACCAAAATGTTTTCCGCCGGAATAATGCCTGATTGTGCTATGCTGGTTATCATAGCACTGCCCATATTGCCTGCACCTATAAAACCAATTCTATTACTCATTGTTCTCCTCCTTCAGAAACTCAGGTAAGTTTATCCTTTTCTATCTTACCACAAACAAGAGCAAAAATTACACAAAAATTTAAAAAAACCATTGACATAAGAGAAAAGCTGTTGTATACTAAAAAAGCGTCGAAGGGGTATAGCTCAATTGGTAGAGTAGCGGTCTCCAAAACCGTTGGTTGCGGGTTCGATTCCTGCTGCCCCTGCCACAAACCTGTTTCAGAAATGAAACAGGTTTTTTTAATGCTTCATTTCAAAGTTCCTTTATTATCATATCACATTTTCGCAAAACAATATAAATAAAGTAATATTTAAAAATATGCATATAAATAAGGTGCATATTTAATGCACCTTATTTAAGGGGGCAAATCTTGTATTTTTTACATGTGAGGCAAATTGTTAATAACATAAAACAGTATATGATCCTAAGACATCATATACGCTTTTGTTTTTGCCAAACTAAGATTATAACCAATTGCGCTTTTTGTCAATAGTTGTAACATAATTGTAATATAAATTATTATATTAAGTAAGAAAGTAATAAAAATTTAATAAAATTTCCAAGGGTATTTTATTACTAAAAAAGCCTTATATTATTAACCGGCCTGGGCAAACTAATCTTTATACAATGTCTCTGTCTGTTCAAATTTAACTTTGCCATGGAGGATAAAAATGCTTGCGGAAACTATAATTGAAATATCTTCTTTGTTTGTTTCTGCCGCTTTGCTGTTAATTTTCGTTCCAAAAAACAAAATACGTGAAGCAAAGTGTCATTTTTTGTTTTAAACAGCTGATAACATGGCTTCTTGGCCTTTTTGTGGCAGAATTCAATCTGATCGAATACCCTGTCAGGCTGTTTGCAAATGCCACAAAGGCCAGCTTTACATTTGAATATTTTGTATATCCCTCAATCTGCGTTATTTTTAATCTTTACTATCCTGAAAGAAAAAGTTTGTTTAAAAGAATACTGTATTACTTCATTTACACTGCAGCAATTACTGTTTTTGAAGTGATACTGGAAAAATATACTCAAAATATCAAATATATAAACTGGACATGGTATTACACCTTTTTGTCAGTTTATCTTACTTTCTTTTTGTCAAGAGCTTACTTCAAATGGTTTTTTAAAATAAGCAACAACGCTCCTTGCTGATTTAAGGAGAGTTGCTGCTTTTTTTATTGTTTAAAGCCCGGGCAACAATCAAAAGTAAAAGAGGTATCGCGAAGGCTATTATCCATATGTAGTTCCTGAAAACTTCAGCCTCCAGCAGAATGGAATCCATTAATCTTTTCGGTAAAAGACTTAAACTCATAATCACCAGAGCCATTGGCAGTATAAGCGGCTGATAATAACAAAGGTCAAAGGTTTTTTTAAATATATGCAGTAAGAAATAAAACGCAGTGCTCAAATACATAAAAGCAATGGTTGCCCAGGTAATGACCAAAATGCTTTCCGCCCTTTCAAAAAATCGTCCGAATTTTATGATGCGGGCAAGTTCATATGTCGGCAGCAGATCATCTGTAGAAACCGGATACGGAAATATGCTCACAAACGTGAATGTAATGCTTGTGAGCACTATTGCGCAAATTGCAAGGCCGATGAATCCCACCCTGTTAAAAATATCCCATTTTTTTATAAAAGGCGGGAGCAAGAACAAAAAAATTAATTCCGCAAAATCCCCTATACGAACAGCTCCTTTCACAAAGATGTTATACGGGCCCAAACCTAAAATGGGCTTGACATTGTCAATGTTCATGGACGGTGCCAAAGCAATAATAAACAATGTAAAGCTGATTACACTAATGGGAACCATTATTGACTGAAATCTTATCAAAGCTTCAAATCCTATATAAGCGCTTATGATCATGCCCAATACAAAAAACAACATAATAAATCCTATCGGAGACATCGTAAAACTCATGGTTTTCATTTCTTCGCTGAAGCTTCTAAGATAAAATGCAGACAAAGCAACAAGAAAAACTATTATTAAAATACCCAGTGGGATTTTCAAGGCTTTTCCGCCCAAAATTTCACCTATGTCAATAATATCCTTGCCTTCAAAGTTGGAATACAGCTTACTTGTTATATAAAAGACTATAATTGCAAGAATTGATATATATATTGCCACAATCCATGCTGCAGAACCTCCAATTTTTGCCATAATATTTGGAAAGCTTAGTATGGCTTTTGTGGAAATCATGGTAATCATAAGGCATATGGCTTCATGGCTTCCAAAAGTATTGTTGTTCATACTTCAAACCACCTTTAATATCTTATATAGAATGCAAATATGGGAAGAATGACAGCGGCCAATGCAATGAGAAAAATCATAACGGCACCAAACCTGTTTTTTTTATCCCAGGTCCACTTTCCGTAGCTTATTGTTTTTATGAACACCCATAACAGAATTATTGCCAGAATAACTCTCAATATAAAAATCATAATTTATTCTTCACCCACCTCTGTACCGGCTGCCGGATATGTCCTTAACATAAGTCCGGGCCTTCTTATTTTTAAATCAACGTCCACTTCAAATTCAGAATCCGGATATTTTTCTATCCAGTTGAAATTTGTCCACTCATCCCAGGTTAAAAATTTGCCTTTCATTTCTTTTCCAAATCCTGCGATATCGCTTTTAAACTCTTTTGCGGTTTTTTTCAGCATTCTGAGAAATCCTTTTTCAAAAAATTTCTCTGCAGCATCTTCAAGTATCTTCACTTTTTCAAGGCTTTCGTAATTAACTCCGCTTTGTATTGAAAGTATATCCGCTTCAAGATAAATATTTACTTTTATATGGGGTTTTTCATCTACTATTTCTACTTTTCTCTTGGGTTTTCTGTTCTGCTTTATATTAAGCAGAACCACATAATCTTCCGCCTCGGGGTCAGGTATTGTAACATACGAATAACCGAAATTTCCCTCCAGCATCAATTGAAGCTGTGTTTCTTCACCGTCAAGCTCTCCCACCATTTTTGAACCGTTGAAAACGGCAAGCCCCATTACTTCCGATTTTATCGTACCTACTTTGGGCATATCTCCGGCCTTGAAGTCTCCCTCCAACGGAAATTCCCTTCCTTTTTCCTGGTATGATGAATTGTCCATGTTTATGTCATCGGATTTTTCAAATTTGCTTATATCAGCCAGAACCGCCAAAGGTTGGGTGGATTCACTTACCATATTTTTGTAAAAATTCGTAAGGGAAGTATTGGCTGTAAAACCTGTGTAGGTGTATGCACTCAGCAGCATTTCATAGTATTTGGCGGGATTTGATTCAAGTTCCGGCTCCACTGCCCTCAAATATCTCTCTGCAGCATTTCCGGTACCTCTTGCCACTATTACATAGGAATGAGGTCTGAATTCTCTTCCCCGCATAAGAGCATTTATATATTTTTCAATGCCTTCCCTCGCCAGTTCTTCAGAAAAAACAAGTACTTTTATCTGCGACATATTAAGCTGTTTACTTACATAAGAATTTATCATATTCAGTCCGGAGTAAATTGACGGTGCTTCAACGGTTGTATAGGACACGGATTCTTCACCTCCGCCCCCTCCGCCGCCTTCTCCTCCGCCTGCAACTTTAGTTGGAATTGCAATCTGCAAAGTCATTCGAACAGAATGGTTTGAACCTTTGTCAAATCCAATGGCTATAGGATTAACCATGTCGTCAATCTCTCTTTTGTCAAAACATCCTGTCACGGAAAAACTCATAATAAATGCCAAAAGCACCGTGAAACTTTTCTTGGTTTTACTTCCCATTTTTTGCCATACCCCTCCTTTTTCTTTTAACAAGCCTCGCAATTGACAAAAGGACAAACGGCAAACCAAAAGCAACTATCCAGGCATAATACCTGATTACTTTGTTGTCAAGATACATTATCTCCATCAGACTTTCAGGTATGAGGCTTAAAGAAAATATTATCAAGGTAAAAGGAATTATAAGCGGTCTGTAGTATTTAAGCTTGAAGGTTTTTGAAAATACATATATTACAAAATACAATCCCGAGCTAAGATACAACAGGCCTGCCAATGACCACGTAAGAAGAAAAACTGACTCAATCCTTTGAAAAAATCTGCCATATTCCAAAACTCTTGACAGTTCAAAAAAGGCAAGAACATTATTTGAAGAAACAGGGTATGGGAATACAAGCAAATAAGCAAGGACTCCCACGGTTAAAACTATGCCGGATATGGTAATTACCAACACGCCGATTTTTTTTATATTTTTGTAACCTCCCATGAAAGGAGGTATAAAAAAAAGCGAAATAATCCCTGAAAATATTGACAATCTTGGCAGGCCTCCTACAAAAATATCATAAGGCCCTGTGCCAAGAATCGGCATTATATTTGAAAGTTCGAAATTTTTGACAGAACCTGCAACGACTATTACAACTCCGATTGCCACAATCGGAAGAACAATTGTCGTACTTCTTACCAAAGGTTCTATGCCAAAATGGACACTGATAATCATTCCTAAAGCAAAAAACAGCATTATAAAACTGACAGGAGATTGGGTAAAGCTTATTATTTTTATATGTTCGGTATACTCTCTTAATTTGACTGAAATTATAAGAACCGAATCTATTACAACTATCAAGCCGACGATAATTCTTGCAATATTTCCGCCGGCGAATTCACTTATATCCAATAAATCTTTTCCTTCAAAAGCGGAATAAAGTTTTGATATTATCAGAAAAAGGCATAATGCAAGTATGGATACATAGATTGACAAAATCCATCCTGCACTTCCCACACTATTCGACATAATACTTGGAAATCCTAAAATTAACTGATTGCATATAAGTATTATCAGAAGTGATATTGCTTCTCTCTTTCCAAAAATTATCTTACCTTCCACAGAAGTCCTCCTATCGTAATGTCTCAGTATTTTTTATTGCTTACCTTTCTTCTTTTCGCTTTTTCTCCATTGCCGCGATATCTTAGGCTGCTTTTGAGTATCTTTGGTATTTAAAAAATCCGGCCTTTTTTCCTGCTTCCAAATAGGCGACCTGAAGAACTGATCCTGGAAACGGCTCTTGGTTTTCGGTCCAAAAGGCGCCATAAAAGGTACTCCAAAAGATTTTGCATTGCACAAAATAATGCTTTGCACAAACAAACCAAAAGTAATGCCCAAAAAGCCAGCCATAGCAGCTAGAAAAACGTAGGCAAATCTTAAAATCCTGAAAGAAAATCCCAACGAAAAGTTTGGTATTGCAAAAGACCCAATACCGGTAACCGCAACTACAATTATAAGAATCGGGCTTACAATATTTGCCGCAACTGCCGCCTGCCCGAGTATCAGAGCCCCAATTATGCCAAGGGTGGGACCTATGGGGCTTGGAACTCTGAGACCCGCTTCACGAATAAGCTCGAAGGCAAATTCCATTATGATTATTTCCACAACCGATGGAAACGGTACTCTTTCCCTGGAAGCTTCTATGGCAAAAAGAAGGTCTGTTGGAATCATTTCGTGATGATAATTTGTTATTGCCACATACAGCCCAGGTAAAAGCAGTGACATAAATATGGCTATAACCCTCATTATCCGAAGCAGGTTTGCATATGGAAACCTTACATAAGCATCTTCCGCCGATTGAAGGAAATCATTGTTGGTAGTAGGCATTACCAGAGCAAATGGGCTTCCCGACATAATCACAGCCACTTTCCCCTCAGCAAGCATGGATGCCACTCTGTCGGGTCTTTCCGTGGCCACTATTTGCGGAGTGGACATTAGGGTATTGTCCTCTATATACTGCTCCAGCTCACCGGTGTCAAATATGTAATCCGTTTTTATGTTTTGAAGCCTTCTTCTTACTTCATTTACCAAAGACTCGTTTGCAATATCCTTTATATACAAAAGTGAACAAGGAGTTTTACTTCTTTTTCCTATTTCTATGCTTTCCGCCACAAGATCTTCATCTTTTAAGATTTTCCTTACAAGGGCGGTGTTTACCCTGAGTATCTCATTGAAGCTTTCCTGCGGACCTCTTATAACAATCTCGTTGTTTGGCCTGTCCACTCCCCTGTGCTGCCATCCCTTTACATCACAGGCATAGGCAACATCTATTCCGTCGATGAAAACCCCGCAACCGCCAAAATTAATCTCTCCAACAATTTCATCAAACTCATGGGATACTTTTACCTGATTGTGAGTAACCAGACTTTTGTGAATATACTCGGCAATGTCTTTTTCCCCGTTCTTGCCCTTTACATCCAAATTGGAAAGAAGCATAAGGGGCTGCAGAATATTAAGATTTATGAGCATGCCGTTAACCATTCCGTCATAAAATATAAGGCATGCGGGAATTTTCCTGTCTTTTATTACAATATCAAACTCTCTTAAAACAACATCTCCATTAATAGGAATTGAAAACCTTTTCTTTAAATACTCGACATTTTCTTTAAGATTTTTGCTTACACATGTCATATTTTCCGTGTTGTTGCTTTCTTTGCCGGACTCGCTGTCTTTCTTTTCACTATTGGCTGATTTTGAAAAAAGGTTTCTTAACGAACCTTTTTTCTTTTTTTCCGAAGTTTCATCATGTGCGTCCGTAACATTAACAATTTTTTCAGACTCTTTTTCCTCCAATATGAATTCTTCCCGAGGTTCGGGCTCTTTGAAAACAAACATGTCTTTAATCAGTTTTTTTAAGTCCGCCATATATTTACACTCCTTAAGGAAACTAAGTCATAATTCAAATATATATTGCTTTCGGTGCCATATCTAATCATATTATTGTTCGCAAAACTTCTAAATATACAAAAAAAGAGCACTGCTTTGTTATTAAATTGGGCAGCACTCCTTTTGCTTTTCGTATACTTTTGTTTCCTTATCTTTAAAAGAGTTCTAATTATCAATATTCCTAAAATATTTTGTTATAGGTGAATCTATGGGAAGTATCAGCGTCTTTTCGCCTTTAAGAGATGCTTTCATTGCTTCAAGGGTTTTTACGTATTCATAAAACTCTTTCTTCTCACCTGAATATGCCTCGGAAAGAATCCTGATATATTCGGCTTCTCCTTCACCGATTAGCTCCTGGGCGCTGGCTTTAGCTTCTGATATAATAATGTTTACCTGTTTATCCACTTCATTTTTTATTTTGTTTGCCTCATATTCACCTTCAGCCTTGTATTGCTCTGCTATTTTTTCTCTTTCGGATATCATTCTCTCATATACGGTTTCTTCATTCTCAACAGGCAAATCCAGCTTCTTTATTTTTACATCATACACTGTAATGCCATAACCACTAAGCTGCCTTGCGACCTCATCGGTTACAATTTTATCGAATTTTCCTCTGCCGGAAAGTTTTTCGTTGATAATACTGTTTTGCTCAAGAGTGCCCATTGTATTTTTTACGGTATTGTAAACCGCTGCGTCAATCCGTCTTTCCGCTTCCGATATATAACCTATTGACTTGACAAATTCCACTGGGTCGGATATCTGCCAGATAACATAGTTGTCAATAACCATGTCTTTTTTGTCCTTTGTCAATACGTTTGACGCCGGAAGGTTGTAAAGTATTTTTTTATTGGGAAGGGTTAACTTGCTGTCAATAAACGGCATCTTGAAGTATAACCCGGCAGAGTCTTTTGTATCAATAATTTTTCCAAACCTTCTTATGCATACATATTCACCTTCCGTGACAATAAACATGCCGGAAAACAATATAATCAGCGCAAATATCAAGGTACAAACCAAAACTGCCTTTTTTATCATTCTATTCGCCCCCCTCTGAATCAAACGGCTTTAGCGGAACAAGCTTTTGAACACCGGAAGAATTATCTTCAATATAAACCGTAATACCCGGAAGTATCTCTTCCATTGCCTCAAGATAAAGCCTTGTCTTTGTGACATCTTTATAATTCTTGTATTCCTCATACATTTTTAAAAACTTGGCCACTTCTCCCCTGGCCTCATTTATCTTTGTCTGCTTTTGAGATTCTGCATTGCGCAATATACGGTCGGCTTCCGCCTGGGCCTTTGGAATCTCTGTGTTTCTGTATTTGTTTGCCTCATTCATGGCCGTCTCCTTGCTCTGCTTTGCATTTTCCACGTTCTTGAATGCCTGCTTCACTTCTTCCGTGGGCGGTTCCGAATCCTGTATTTTTACATCCAGCACCTGAATTCCGATATCATAGGCATCAAGGCTTGCTATCAGCTTTTCCTTAATCTCGTTCTCAATTGCAATTTTTCCGCTGGTAAGCACATCATCAATGGTTGATGAACCTACGACAGAACGTGCGGCACTTAGACTTGAGTCTCTGAGTATGTTTTTGGGATCCTCTGAATTAAAAAGATACTTTTTCGGATCGGAAACCTTCCATTCGATAAAGAAGTCAATCTTTACTATATTAAAATCTCCCGTAATCATTTTTGACTCTTCATCCACAGTTACATACCTGCCGTTACCTTGGTCTCTGTAGCCCAGTTCCAGCTTTTGGGTCATTTGTACCGGTACTTTTATAACCGACTGTATCGGATATGGCAATTTAAAATGAATTCCCGCGCTTTCTATGCTTGTAACCTTGCCAAAAGTAAGCACCACAGCCTGTTCCTGATCGGTTACGGTGTAAAATGAGTTAAAAAAAAGAATTGCAAAGATTACTAATACAATTGCTCCAATAATCAGTTTCACTGGAAGCTTTGCAGCTTTTCTAAAATTGCCTCCCACGTTTATTGCTTCCATTTCATTCCCCCCTTGTTAGATAAAAGTTATACGCTTGTGTTTGTGCCACCTTAGTTCTATTCTACCTTTAAGGCATGAATTCCTTTAAATTAATAATATTTAATAAAAATAATAAAAAGTCGCAAATTAAAAAGTCATAAAAAAAGAAGTGCCAATACGCACTTCTTTTTGGAGCTTTTTTATAGAGAGATGTCTTCAACTTTCCCGTTGCCCATTTTTACCAGATAGACATCCCAGTAATTTGCTCCCAATTTGTTTGCGAAGTTTTTGTCGAATACTGCAAAGTCGAATCTATATTTACCTTTGATTGCACTGCCTGTATCCATGGCCACCGCATACCCCAATCCTTTAATATAAAATACAGTTCCAAAAGGCCAGTAATTTTTGTCAACTGCAACAGATATTCCGGGAATTATAGGTTTGCCGGAATTGGTTATTCCGTTATCATTGCCGCATTCTTCTTTAGACGGGGTATACGCCGTTCCTAAAAATTTTCCGATGTATTCACCTCTGTCAATTGAGCTTCTTGAGCTCAGTCCTTTAAATTCTGTATAGTTTTGAGGCTTTATTCCTGCTGCTGCAGCCATTTTTAATGTATTTTGAAGTTCTATATTGTCTTCTACCAATTCTTTGTTTATTCTCTCAATATCAGCGTTTCTTTTCTTAAGTTCTTCAAACTCCTTTTTTATACTTTCATTTTCATTCAATAGCCTGTCATAGTCTTCCTTCAGCAAAGCATACTCATTTTTCAAAGTTTCATTTAAGGTTTCCAAATTCATATTTTCCTCAGACATGGTTTGGACTCTGAGAAAAGTATCCTTAAACCGTTTTTTTGTATCATTGTACCAATTGTATATTATAATGTTGTTGACTATCAGACTGATTATAGCAACAGATAAAAAATATATTATTATTCCGTATATTCTGTTTGCCTTGTTAATTTTATTGCACTTCTGAGGCTCAGTTGATGACGTCACATCATCGCTAAGCATATATTTGTCCTCCTTAAAAAATTTGGTTATTTTTATTTTAATTATCATCACATTTTGCAATTTTTATACATAAAAAAATATCTAAATTAGTATTTACATTTTAAAAAGAGTATGCTATAATAACAAAGCGTATCGGGGTGTAGCTCAGCTTGGTTAGAGTGCTTGCTTGGGGTGCAAGAGGTCGCTGGTTCAAATCCAGTCACTCCGACCACTAAAAACAGCGTCTTACATAGATTGCAGTAAGGCGCTGTTTTTATATTCCTTACTTTGCTGTACCTTTATTTTCATTTGATTTAAAAATACTTTGTCGCTATAATTTAAAGCTGTACAAGCTTAACAAAGGTCTTTTCCGTACAAATCTCCCTTGAAAATTATATATTTAAAACCAAAAGTAAACCAGGAGTGGTAACATGAAAAAGTTTGCAGCATTGCTGATTTTTACGGTCGTTTTTCTGCTTGTCGGATGCGGCGGTTTTGTTCCTCAAAATGCAGGAAAAGATACAGCACTGCCAACCGGCACCGGTGTCAATAAACCTGATACAGCAGCAAAAACAGCTGAGCCCATGACTCCTGCTGTTTCGGAGGAAAGCAGGATAAAATCATATAATCTGGGTGATATTGTTGAGCTAAACAACATAATATTTATTGTGAATGGTACAAGAGAAGTTCCTGAAAACAGGTTTCTTTCCCCCGAAAACGGCAACATCTGGTATGCAATTGATGTTAGTATTGAGAACAAGAGCAATGAAACCTTTAATTTTAGTTCAATGCTGATGTTTACGTTGATTGACGGAGAAAAATTAACTTATGACACGGCACTTGTGCCCGATTTAAAAGGAAATGTTGACGGTGAAATAACACCGGGAAACAGTGTCAGAGGTGAAGTGGCTTTTGAAATACCTGAAGATGCAAAAGACCTTATGTTGGAAATAGACCCTATACTCTACGGAGAAAAAGTTGTAGTAAAACTCGACCGTTAATATGGATTATTAATATGAGAATCCTGTTAATGTGAAAAATCTTGCTAATATGAAAAATCTTGCTAATATGAAAAATCCCCAGGATTGGACCTGAGGATTTATTTTTTTATATTTTTGATTATTCAGATTATTCAGAACAGAGTCATTTGTTCGTGTTTTACTTTGCAAGAGGCTGTACATCACATCAAACTGCATGTAGATATCCACCTGCATATGACCGGTAAGGCATATCAACTGGGTGTTTGCCGTCCTGGCCAGTTCAAAGATGTATGACAAAAGATAGCTTGTTACTATTTGTAATTTTTGCATGTAAATTTACAAATCCACTTCCATAAGCAAGTATCTTTTCAGCATTGTAAGATCCGAAGAGTTTATTCTGCCGTCTCCGTTCAAATCGGCAGCCTGTTTTCCGTTTTCTGTCGGAAAATTGTCAATGATTTTAAGTAAATATCTTCTTAACATGGAAAAATCCGTTGAATTTACTTTCAAGTCGCCGTTTACATCTCCTTTAACCACTTGGGGAGAAGGTGATGGTGAAGGCTCGGGACTTGATACAAGCACCAGCTTCCAATGCTGATTTGTTCCTCCGGCATCGGACCACTGCTGAATTATTCCGCCGTCTTCCGTTGACCATTTTCGCACATCTATAAGTTTTCCGCAGTGGCGGCTGGAAATCTTGTAATACCCGTCACCTATGTCTGTGAATTTCCAGTGCTGATTATATCCGCCGTTGCTGGTATATTGTATTAATACTCCACCGTCTTCCTTGGATTCGTCTTTTACATCCAAGGCTCTTCCGCTCTTTACATTTACAATCTTTTTATAACCACCGCCCACGTCCACAAGGTACCACTGTTGACTCAAAGACCCGTTATCGGTCCATTGGACTATCTGGGCTGCATTATCGACAGAACCGTCAAGAACATCCAGGACTTTTCCGCTGTTTTTGTTTACCAGCTTGTAGCGTGTAGTGTCCGGTATGTACTCGGAAATTATTCCTGAAGAAGCATCAATCTTTACAGAGTCATAATAGGGCAGTTCAAGTGTTGTATCGGATATGAAGTTTAAATATTGGGAGTCATTAACCTTTCCTCCCCAGGCACCGGCCCAACGGTCACCCATATAAAGATAACTGGTTCCCGAGCTTCCCTGAACGGGAATGATAAAAGTCGGCTGTGACCTGTAGGTGGTTGAATTACCAAGATTGTAAAGCTGGGACCAGCCACTGGCCAAATCTTTGGAATATGCGTATTTAGCCTGATTCGGGTTCCAACCTGTACAACCGGAAGTAATAAGGTAATAGTAGCCGTTTCTCTTTATAAGGCATGGTGCTTCCCTCTGCTGTCCGACAAACAGCTTTGCCTTAAGGGATGCAATATTTTTATAGTCAGGTGTCAGCTCATAAAGGTGCAGGTCCATGTTCTCATTGGCTGCGGATATAAAATATCCCTTGCCGTCAGTGTCCACAAATACATTGCAGTCCCTTGACATATATCCCGGAAGGCCATGATCCATAACGCCGGTATCCTGCATGGGACGAAAGCTTCGAATGTATGTGAATTTGCCGTCGGGCGTTTTGGAATACGCAACAGCTGCTCTTGCCTGACCGTAGTTTATGCCGTTCTCCCAGTGCATCCACATGACAAATTCACCGGTTGATGCGTTGTACATGACTTTCGGTCTTTCAATATTGCAGTGATTCAGTTCAGGAGCGGAATTTCGGCTCAGCACTTCTCCTCTGTATTCCCAGTTTACAAGATCTTTTGACCTGTAGCAACTTACACCCAAAAACAAGTTGGAGTCGTCCCGGTATTCACCGTACCAGTAATAATAGTCACCATGCTTTAACATGCCTCCCCCATGGGCATGTATCACATTTCCCGATGTGTCTTTAAACTGAGTTCCGTTGACTATAACCCCTTCTGCCGCCGCCACATTAAAACTTTGGACATTTCCAATGAGAAGTGCCATAAGAATCAGGATTGAAAGAAACCTCAATCCGACATTCTTTTTTACCACTTTCCTTCCCCCCTATAAATGACGCTATACTTAAAAACAGCATTCCCATGCCGTTTATTGGTATAACAAATGCACATTATTACAAACCAGCACAAAACAAATAAGCTAATCTGTTTAAGTAAAATTTGGAATATTCTTTATGCTTTTGATATTATCTTTATTACTTCATTATATATTTTCTCATATTGCACCTGTAACTTCAACTTAAAGCGGATAATTTCTCAATATCACTCTTTTTAGAATCGACATGTCGGTTGAATTAACTTTGCCGTCTTTGTTTATGTCTGCAGCTTTAATATCATCTTCCACCGGCAGGTCTACAATTTGCTTTAAAAGGTATCTCTTCATAAGGCTTATGTCTGTGGAGTTTATTTTGCCGTCACCGTTTAAATCTCCGGCCAAAACCTCACTTTCACTGCCGGTTGAAACTGCCATGGAATGAGGCCCCACCGTCATTACTTTTCCGTCGGAAAAAGTAACCTTTTTTGCAGACGATGAAGCATTGTAAACAACATAGGTTCTGATGTTGTTTTTATTAAATACCGAGTAGAGGGGTGTGTCTGCAGTAACACTGAAATCAGGAAGCCCCAAACTGTCAAGGTTGCAAATCCAGTGATAAGTATGGGCTTTGCTTTCTCCGTCTTCCGGAACAATGCTTTCGTTCCACATATTTTTAGCCGCCGCAGGATCATAAAGGGCATAATACATATACTGTATATCCTTCCAATTGGGAGGCTGTGACGTTCCGCACTCTCTTAACATCTCCTCATAGTTTTGCTTTATATAATTCGGGTCTTTTCCAAGATACAATGAAGCGGCTGTGATTGGCAAAAAGTTTATGCCATGCTTTTCGGAATTTGTACCGTCCCACCAGATTTCATGGCAGTATTTGCCTCCCCACACCATGGAAGCGTAATTATGTCCATAGGAAGGTGAAAATATGTCTTTGTACAAATCAAACCAGTAATTGCAGACAGCTTCAACTTCAGTGGTATAAAGATAAATTCCAAGGTCTCTTATCGTTTTGTTTCCTGTTGCTTCTCCCCATAAAATTATTGCCTGCCATGCGTTGATGGCCTCCGATGATGACTCTTGATTGTTGCCGTCGGCAAATCCGGCATGACCCGAAGCCCAGGAATGGCCCTCGTAGGGGTCAAAATTTCTTAGGAAAGGAAACCTTGTGTCATTTCTGTCCCAGTTTGCAATATCCTTGATTAAGAGCTCAACCATTGCTCCCCAATTGTCACGGGATGCCCATTGCGGGTCTCTTAACGCTATTTGGGCCGCGGCGTGAAGAAAATAACCGTAATGAAAATGATGGTCATTTAACTCTTCATCACTTCCGTAGCTTGAAGGGTAACCTATCAAAGTTCCCCAGTTACTGTCGTAATAGAATAGTTTTGCCGTTTCTCCTTCTTTTGCGGTAAACCAGTCTTCCAAAGATGATTTCATAAAGCTTATAAAGCGGTCTTTTGCAGAAATATTTCCAAGCTGCTCCGCAATGGGAAGGGCGCATGAAAGCTTGCCAAGATGCTTTCCAAACCAATAGGTGTCAACGGCAACAGGAGCGTCTGCCTGCAAAGCCAGTTCATTGATATATCTGTTCAATGCTTCCCTGTCGTAGGTTCCTTTGTCAGGGAGATTGGGCAAAATTCCATGGTAGCGGTATACAGTTTTAAAGCTTGTACCTTGAATTGTTTTCATTATGCCTCTCAGTGTCGAATAAGTATATGGAAGAGGCAAAATATGCGGATTGTTTCGCCATTGATGAGGGTAAAGGGCAAGAATTGTGCCTTTGTTTGTCCCTTCCTTTACGGAAACTTCTGCCGTAAAAGTGGTGGTAAGAGTGCTTTCTGTCTCATTGTAGCTCCATTCCACTTTTGTATCTGTCACAAAGCAGTAGGCGTAATCTTTATAATATGTAAGAGTGGAAACTGTGTTGTCAGGTAAAACCGCAATTGAAAAATAGTTTTTTCCCGCCGGAAGTATGCAAGTTATCGTACCTGTTCCAATTCCCTGCCATTTTGAGCCAGACGGAGCAAAAAGCCCGTAATTTACACCGTTTATTGTAACGCCAAGGCATTGGCTGCCGGAATCCCCGTAAAACACTGTAGGAGTACCGGAAAAATCAATTCTGGGATTTCCGCCTGTAAAAACAAAATAAGCATAAGGACTTCCCTTCATCAATGTAGCCTTGATACTGCCTGAACCTGAAGCCATAACCGCATCGACGGCAAAATCGGATATTTTATCCGCCCTTGCATCAGGAAAAGTGTAGACAGATGAGTGTCCAACGGTAAAGTCATTTTTATGGGCGCCAAAATAAGCTATTCCCGAGCCTCCCAATGCAGGCTTTCCTACTTCAATACCTTCGGCTTTAAATTTAAATGTCAAAGGATGAGCATATATCGGAAGTGAATATTGATTCCATAAAATTGAGCTTTCCCAGCTGTTGGTCGGAACTGCCCCCTGTAAATTGGATGTCTTGTAAATCTCTGCCTGAGGTACCTTAGCACCCGGTGGCAAAACTACGGTATAACTTCCCGTTCCCTCACGGTAATACTGAGCATTGGCAATTTCAAAAGGCTGAATAATACTCCCCAGAATTATTGCTGCCAGTACAAGAGATATTATTGTTTTTTTCTTTAACATATGTTTTCTCTCCTTGGTAAGCAGTTTCTATATTTATAATTTACATTAGCCGCTTTCCTTCAGGCAATCAATACATTTGACCATTGTAAAATCCATAAAATATAAAATAATCCATATGTATATATATCATACCATGGATAAATACTAATTGTACAAATAAATTTTTTATTTTATTTAAATAGAAAATTTATAAAAATACAATGGAGTATACTTAGTTATGAAAATAAATGATAAAATTGAAAAAATGATGTGGAGTATAGCTTTTCCGGGTCTTGGACAACTTCTGAACGGTCAAATAGTTAAAGGTATTTTTTTTATGATTCTCGAACTGTTAATAAATCATTACTCCAATTTAAACAGTATCATAATATACAGTTTTACAGGAAATATAGCTGAGGCTGTCAATAATGCCAATTATCAATGGCTGATGTTTTATCCGTCATTATATCTTTATGTAATCTGGGATGCTTACAAATACGCAAAAGGAGATAATTCGCCTATGGCTTTTCTTCCTTATGTGTTTGCAGCATACTTAGGAACGGTTGGCACCGTATATTCCCCATCCTTTAATATTAACGGTGTGCTTTTCGGTCCGGTGTGGCTTCCTTTAATTTGCATGGCAATAGGAATATTTGCCGGTTACATTATACAAAAACAAATTTGCAAAAAGATTAACTTAAAATTAGACCATAAAGCCAAAAAATAAATTACGACAATTCTTTTATATTTTGTACGGATCTTCATCAAGAAGGTAGGAGAGCATTTCGTTCTTTTTTTCCTGTTTGTATATCCATTCCCTCATTTCTTTCAACCTTTCATAATCCCAACGTCCAAACTTCTTTATATATTTGTCTTGAAGGTTTTCCCTGGCTGCTTCCTCCCGAATTCTTTTTTGCCAAGGTTTTGTAAAAAAGTGGTGTATCTGTCCGTGCAGATTGTTTAGCTTAATATTATCCCACTCGTTTTTATCAAACCATATTCCATTACAATTGCCGCAATGCTCCACATAAAAATCCAACCTGTTGTCAACTCTGTATTTTATGAGTATTCTACCGCAATCCGGACATATTTTGGCCTGGATGATGTCATTCACCGGCAAATGAGTTTTTATATCAAGGGGTTTGTTTGCCGGATTAGGGTTGCTTTCATGCCATTTCCAATAATCTTCATATCTCATCCAGTTTCCGCCGCAGGACTTACAGGAATATGCATACAACTCGTCAAGCAAACTCGTTTTTTCAAGAAATATGTTTTTACAGACAGGACATTTCATATAATTTCACACCTCCCTAATACTAATTTTATTTGTACTTTTACATAAATATTCTAATATTCAGACAACCAAATTAAAAACTAAATATATAATTTGGAAACAAAATATGATATTATAATACTGCAAATTTTTTATAAAGGTCGATAAGCAAAAACTCAAGTATGGCCTCAAAGTCAGGCAAGCTTTGAGTAAACGGAGGGATTGATTCTAAAATGAAAAGGTATATTACAAAAGAAGATCTTGCACAACTTACCGATGCTCAAAAAATGCATTTGAATGAAATGTGGTATCCCCAAAAATATGATCTTGCGGTTGCCAACATATGTACCAATGCGGAAACAGAAGAATACCAGCAAATCGAATTTGTTGTAGGAGATGTCTCGGTCTATCACAACCGCTTTGTTCTCCATGATTTAGCGTTTTTAAACAATACGAATAGTGATAATTTTTCCGGACAAGAAGCTTCAGAAGATTTTGATTTTGAAGAATTGGATTCGGATTTCGACGACAATTACGACAGCGAATATGATATTAACGAAGATTCAACCGAAAATGAAAACTTTGACAGTTTATATATCCGTCCAACTACCTTTTCGAAAGAAGATTGCCTTCCTCTGTTAAGTATCGCTCAGATGATTGAAATTTTAGACAAACACAAGTCCAAGTTGTACGATTTTTACCTTTTGGCTGACAACGGCCAATTTGCCGTGGAAATGGGAAGCAAAGACTACAATCTTTCCGGCTATGGAAGCGACTTTGAATCAAAGGAGCTATGCGATGTTCTTTGGGAATGTATAAAGCTTATTCTTTAAACGTTCAAATTCGTTTTATAAATTTTGGAAGTTAAAGTATATACCCGGTATTGGAAAACTTGGATAATACCGGGTATAATATATGTTTAATTTTTCCTTGATGTGACAACTTTGTATACTATGTATGCCGCAATTATAACTATACCTATGGGTAAAAGCTTGTAAACAGCCCATGAAACCAATTTAACAGCTATAACCAGCAATATTATGGCAACAATTATCGTTATTATTGATTTAACCATAGTGTTTTCCTTTTCCATTAAAATCACCTCTATTAACTTTTTTAATTTATTATACGATAAATTTTAATTTTTGTCTAATAAAAAATTAATTTATTTTATTTATATGTTAATTTGTTTAATTTGATGCAAAAACAAAATATGATAATAAAAATAAAAACTCCAGTGAACAAAAACTGGAGTTTGCTGTAAACTTCATTTACTTAATGATTTTACCTTTGAATTAAGTAGACAAAAATAAAAAAACAATTTTCACCTTTCTAAAAATTAAAGGAATTAAAGGGATATTCCCACAGCATTTATCAGGTAATTGAGTTTATCTTTGTCAAGATTTTTCTTAAGCTCAACTCCTTTGAGATTCAAAAGTCCTACGGGATAAACCGGGACATTGAACGTTGAAAACAAATATTGATTAAGTCCGCTAAGCTGTGAACCTCCACCTATAATAAAAATCTTTGAAATCGGAGTACCATAACACCTTTCAAGATAAAATTCAAAACACTTTGCTATCTGCCGGGTAAGCCTTTCAATAAAATTGCTGACTTTTCCGTAAGTTATTACATGTTCTCTTTTTGAAAGATTGTTGGGGGGAGTCATTCCATATGTTTTCTTAAGTCTTTCAGCTTCCTGAAGACTTATATTGAGTTCCCTTGCAATATGCTCGTCAATATTGGAACTTCCGGAAAGAATAACTTTGTTAAATTCAAGCACTCTGTCTTTAAGAAAATTAACAATTGTCGTCTCAGATCCAAAGTCCAATACTGCAAAAGTGTCACTTTCCACTTTTTTATACTTCCTCTTGGAATAATATTCATCCATATCTCTTGTGAGAATTTCCCTGTTAAAAAATTTTGCAGTACTATTTGCCGGTATGTCAACAGCCAGAGGCTTTAAATCCAAACCTTGCAACACGTCAACATAACTTTGAAGGATGTTTTTAGGTACTGCCGTCACAAAAACTTTGTATTTTTCACTGCCTTTTTCCTTTATTGTCTGAAGAATTTTATAGTCAACTCTGTAATTATCTATATCAATGGGGAGAAATTGAGGCATACTGTTCTTTACGGTGAAATCTTCGCTTTCTCCCTGTACTTTGTCAATTAAGTAAATTCTTGTTATTATGTTTGTTCCGGACATTATAATTTTTGCATTTTTAGCTTTCATGTTTTGCTCTCTTATAACGCTTTTAATCACGCTCAATACCCTGTCAACGTCATATATTGCACCGTTCTTAATGCAATCAGGCGGGGTCGGAACAATACCGTAATTTTCAATAAAAATATTATTATTCTTCTTTACGGCGACTTCAACAACTTTTATATTTCGATACCCGACATCTATACATACCATTGAAGTCTTTTTCATAAACAAATCCAGCAGCATTTAAACATCTATCCCCCTTAAAAGTGCACACTTTATAACTTTATATATTACACTTTATAACTTTCCATATATTTAAAAATAAAACATATATTTAAAAATAAAATAAGACATTGTTATCTTGTCAATAAAATGGGGTACAATACCAGTCATCAAAACTCATCAATTTACATAATACACCTTTAATATATATACATGATAAATAATTATAGCATAATAGTTTTTAGATTTCCACCATATAAAAATTAATTCATTTTATTTTTCTATATTTCCCTTTTGTTTGAACTATGAAAATAAAAAGTCAGTTTTTTATAATCCCTGGGAAATTTCTCTTAATGCTTCAATTGTAGTATCTATTTCCTCAATGGTATTAAAACATCCCACACTTAGCCTCACTGTACCGGTTGCTTTTGTCCCAATGGTTTCATGGGCCAAAGGCGCACAGTGAAGGCCGGACCTGGAAGCAATGCCGTATATTCTGTCAAGCATAAAACTCACTTTTGTAGAATCCACACCTATAAAATTGAAGGAAATAATTCCGGAGTTTTTATCCATGTCTTTCAGGCTGTAAAGCTTTATTCCGTTTAAATTTTCAATGCCTTCATATAATCTTTTTATAAGCATATGCTTGTAAATTCTGATATTGTCAACTCCGAAACTTTCTATAAATTTAATCCCAAATCCCAAACCGACTATGCCTGGAGCATTCAAGGTTCCGCTTTCCAGCATATCGGGGAATATTTCCGGTTGATAAAAACTTTCAGAACGACTGCCTGTACCCCCCTGCATTATCGGCGTTATTTCCACATTTTCGTTCACATAAAGTGCACCTACTCCCTGGGGACCAAGTAAATCCTTATGGCCCGGAACGGCAAACAAATCTGCATTTATTTCCTGGACATCCAGCTTTATAGAACCTGCCCCTTGGGATGCGTCAACAAGAAATAAAATTCCCCTTTCCCTGGTTATTTTCCCTATTTCTTTTACGGGCATTATTATACCATTAACGTTGGAGGAAAGGGAACATATAATCATTTTTGTGTTCTTTTTTATACTTCTTTCTATATCCGCCACATCAATTTCACCGAAATAATTTCCCCATACTATGGTAAGCTCTATAATATTGTTTCTCTCCAGCGTTTTTAAAGGTCTTAAAACAGAGTTGTGCTCCATGCTTGTAGTAATTACATGATCCCCTTCTTTCAATACTCCGTTAATGGCAAGGTTCAAAGCTTCTGTTGCATTTTTGGTAAATACGACCCTCATAGGATTTTCGATATTGAAAAATCTTGACACAATTTCCCGGGTTTCATACACCGCCCTTCCCGTTTTTATTGCCAGTTCATGCCCTGACCTTCCGGGATTTGCACAGTATTCCTTCATACATAAAAGCATTTCATCATAAACTCTGTCAGGCTTCGGATATGAAGTTGCCGCATTGTCAAGATAAATCATTTTATTCCATCCTTACAATTTTTATAAATATCCAAGGAGTTTGCCAACTGTTCTATATTCTGTAATAAAATGTCCGGGTATCGAAAACAAATTCCGGAAAACAAATTGTATTTATGTTTCTAAATCTTTTTTCATATACATATATATTCAGTTTATTGCTTCTAATATCACTTAAATTTTTCAGCTTTTAAAAATAAATATCTCTCTTTCCTTTTTCAATTTCCTCAAGTTTTGCAATAGTAAGAGTCTTCATTTTTTCATCTTCAATTTCTTCCAGAGCCTTAAGTATTACTTCCTCACCCATTTTTCTCAAAGGCTCATCGGCATAATCCATTAAGTTTTCCTTGAAAGTTAGAATGGCATTCGGCTGACAGAATTCATGTATATCCCCGGCCTTTGCATATTCCATGAAATGCTCCCCGGTACGACATCTTCTGTAGCAAGCGGTGCAAAAGCTTGGAATATAACCTTGTTGACATATTGTTTCCATTACTTTCGGCAAACTCCTGTTGTCACTTATTTCAAACTGATCCGCATGGTCGTCATCCTCCTGGTATCCTCCGGGATTGGTTTTGGAACCTGCACTTATCTGAGATACTCCAACACTTAAAAGTTCATCCCTGAATTCAGCTCTTTCTCTTGTTGAAAGAATAATTCCCGTATATGGAACAGCAATTCGGAATATGGCCACAATTTTCTTGAAATCCTTGTCGGTAACTTTGTACGGAATCTCTTTCAAAGGAGCTCCCAAGGCAGGACGAAGTCTCGGAACAGATATGGTGTGCGGCCCTACACCATATTTTTCTTCAAAGTGCATACAATGCATCAAAAGGCCTAAAACTTCGAATCTATAATCATAAAGTCCGAAGAGCGCTCCGACACCCACATCGTCAATACCGCCTTCAAAGGCTCTGTCTATTGCCGTTATACGCCAGTCATAATTCGCTTTTTTGCCCACAGGATGCATTATTCTATAGGTTTCCCTGTGATATGTCTCCTGGAATATCACATAAGTTCCTATACCGGCTTTCTTCAGCTCCCTGTAATCTTCCACCGTCATCGGCGCGGCCTCGACATTGATTCTTCTGATATCGGTGGATTTATATATTGCCTCCATTGCATCGGTAAAATGCTTTACATTAGTCTTTCTGGGATCTTCTCCGCAAATAAGGAGCAATCTTTTATGTCCCTGTCTTTCAATAGCTTTTGCTTCTTCCACTATTTCTTCAAGACTTAAAGTCTTTCTGTGAAGCTCTTTGTTGTCATGCCTGAAACCGCAGTAAAGGCAGTTGTTTGTACACTCATTGCTTGTATATAAAGGAGCAAACAAAACCACTCTTTTTCCGTATATTTTGTTTTTTATATATTTGGCCACATCATAGAGTTCTTCCAACAGCTCTTCGTCTTCCAGGTAAAGCAGCTTTGCAACTTCTCCCAGGCTTATGCCCTTGCACTCCCTGGCTTTTGCCAATATTTCTCTTATTTCATTCCTGTCAGTAATTTTACCTTTTTCAAGAAGAGAAAAAATCAAATCTTCTTTTATAAAATCAACTTTTTCAACCATTTGAATATCCCCCACTTTCAATTTACAAACCTTGTATCGGCACATATTGTATAAATTTACCTTTTGCCAGTTCCACTATATGGAATCAGAAAAACAAAAACTCTTCGTGACCTACATAAGTCAGGAAGAGTTTATAGACAAAACTACCATATCTATTCCCCCTTCGCTCAGATTCCCGTAGTTACCATAAATGGCAATCCGTCACGTCAGGTAAAACCATAAATACGTTCCTCGATGTCAGAATTTTAACAATTCCTGCATCTTAGAAACCAATATCAAATTTTCATTTTAATTCAAGTTTAATTTAAGGGCTTTAATTTGTTAAAGCAACTTTTGCCTTCACTCCGTTTATGTTGCCAAGCTTGCCTGTAAGAGCCCCTATTTCATCAGTTGTGCCGTCAACAATTATTGCTATTACAGAAATGCCTTTTTCCTTGTACGGCACACCCATTCTTCCGACAATTATATTGCCGTAATCACTCAATATCTCGTTTACTTTCCTTGAACTTTCCTCACGGTTGTGAATTACAATTCCTATAACGGCTATGCGGTTTTCCTTCCTATTTTCTTTCTCCATTTCTAATTCTTCTGCCTTCGTTAAAAAATTAACTATATTAATTATATACCAAATCTATATGAAATGTAAACAGAAATTCATATTATTTTAGGCTTTTTATATTCAAAGCTTCCCTTACAAACTCCCTTTAAAGATTTTCCGGTTTGTATCCAGGCTTAATATAAAGTGTTTCTTCTTTGTCCATTATATCAGGATTATACACTTCATCAACCCATTTTTCTCTTGGAACTTCCTGAATGCTTACGGAAACGCTGGTTTGAGGAGCATTTAATGTTTCTATGACATCCTTTGCGATTCTGTTTGCAAGCTCCTGTTTTTGTTCTTCCGTCCTTCCGGGCCATAATTTAACGATAACATGCGGCATTTCGTATTCCTCCCTGACAATTAGTTATTTATACCATCAGAAAAAAGCTTTTTAAAACCGCTAAGCTGGATAGAACTCCTTATTAAACTCTCACCGAAGACTTACAGCTTTGATATTCATTCATGAGCTGTCTGAATTTCTTTAGCTCACGTTCTTTTTCTTCAAAAACTTTTTTTGGCATTATTTGTAACAATTTAGAGGTTAAATGCAAAACAAAACAAGATTCTTTCTCAACAACCTTCTCAATATTTATACAATCAATTCGTCTTTCTCCCGCAAAATTCTTGATTACATAATAATCTTTGTAGAAAATGTATTTAACAGACTTTTTTAAATTATCATCATTTTTATATAACTTATTGTATCCGAAACTTACGGCTATTGGCAAGAAAATAAACTGAGGAAATGCAAGAAAAGCCACTATTACAGTAGCAGGATTATATAACCTATTGTATTTAAAACCAGCACACCGATTACCAAAAGAAAGAATAAAGATATTGCAATATTCATTTTTCCTATTATACCCATAAATCTTGTGGACAGAAAAAAATCCTTAAAGTCTTTCGTTGTATATTTTACATTTATCTTAACACTATTCATATTACCATCCTCCTGCAAACCTTCAGTAGAGTTATTTTTCCATTATAAAGCGCTCTTCCCTTTTAATCTCTAAAACAATATCCTCAATACTCTTACAAGACGTATCAAGAATATATTTGCCGTCAATTTTTTTTATCTTTAAATTCATTAAAAACCTCTATAGCCCTGTCCCCCATAACCTCTTGAGGAGGTCTTTTACCGTCCCTCATTCTGACAGTGTTCTCATCTGCCATCAGGACTATATATTTTAATACTTCCTGCCACGGAAACAAATATCTGCCAACTACCATCTCATAAATCAAATTCGCATTTATATGACAACTCTTGTCCAAAGTTTGCGCCAGCCTGCGAGATGCCGTGGATTTACCCACACCGCATGGTCCTGTGATTACAAAGACATTTTTTTCTTTCAACAAAATCACCTTTCTGCCCTTTCAGTTACCCTGTAAGCATAAACCCTCCCGTGGTCTGAAAGCAATCTTGTTTCAGTTCCGTCATCCAGTGGGTAACAGATAATAAACTCCCCTTCTTTTGCCCTCACAATCAGCACTCAATGAGTTCTCCGGTTTTATGGTAGCGGGCATTTACAATGGGTAAAAGTCCTCTTTCAAGATCCTTTTCTATGGTTTTGCTGTTAAAAATACGGCTGTATCTATAGTCAACTTCCGGTATGGCCTCGTTTATTTTATACCAGATTAAATCGACACCAAGAAAACCGTCCTTTTCAGTCAAAGCCGCGTTTAATTCTTTTGGAGTTATCGGAACATTCAGATTCGTTATGGCCGTTGCAACGCAGGAAATCAGACAGCCTGTGTTTCCCATCTTACTGAAGGTGAAAAATTTTTTATCTTCATAAACAAATCCGTCATACATTATACTCCTTTATTAAGCCGGATAATATGTCGTCAAAAATATTCTTCAAAACCGTGAAAAACAAGAAAAATAAACTTTATTAGCCCTATCTCCCATATTTTATCAGATTATACATGTAGCAGTCCACTACTTTTTTTATCTTCGTAACATTTACCTTTTAGCAACAAATTTTAAAACCTGCGAACATTAACAAAATTTTGCCGAAAAACTGACGTGAAAGTAAAAAACATTACTTAATTAAATATACTGCCAAAAATTTTTTCTAATTTAATATTGAAAAAAAAATCCGTTGAGTGTATAATATGTTGCGTGTACAGTGCATAATATATTCATTGCAATACGGCCCATTGGTCAAGCGGCTAAGACGCCACCCTCTCAAGGTGGAAACAGGGGTTCGATTCCCCTATGGGTCACCAAAGGAATAATACGACGGTTCTTTGTTTTAACAACAAAAGCCGTCTTTAATTTTGACTATAAATAACTATAAAAAAAATAACAATGAGGTGCAATATGGATTATAAAAAGTTGGCGGACATGCTTTTCCCGCACATAACCAAATCGGTTTCCTATTACGAAGACGTTGTATTTCCTGCCAGAAATTTAAGCCCCGGAGCAAAAGTTACGCGGCTGGCGCCAAGTCCGACAGGTTTTATCCATCTTGGCAATCTGTACGGGGCTTTCGTGGATGAACGTCTGGCTCATCAGAGCAACGGAGTGTTTATTCTCCGCATAGAGGATACTGATGACAAGCGTAAAGTTGAAGGAGCAGTGGAAACCATTATATCCTCTTTGGAGTTCTTCAACCTCAAATTTGACGAAGGAGCAGGCATCAACGGAGAAACAGGCAATTACGGCCCGTATTTTCAGAGCAATCGTGCTGAAATTTATCAAACCGTGGCCAAACATTTGGTTGAAATGGGCAGAGCCTATCCTTGTTTCTGCTCGGAAGAAGAACTTGAGGAAATAAGAAAACAGCAACTGGCTGAAAACGTTAATACAGGTTACTACGGCAAATGGGCTGTTCACAGAAATTTGACCTTGGAAGAAGTTCAAAAGCATCTGGAAAACAACGAAAGCTTCGTTATTCGTTTTAAATCCATGGGTAATCCTGAAGAAACCTTTGAAATTGATGATGCCATAAGAGGCCGTCTTTCCATGCAGGTTAACTTTCAGGACATAGTGCTTCTAAAAGCAAACGGTATACCAACCTACCATTTTGCCCATGTGGTGGATGACCATTTGATGAGAGTTACCCATGTGGTAAGAGGTGAGGAATGGCTTTCAACCCTTCCCATCCATTATGAATTGTTTACGACACTGGGATGGGATTTGCCGGTATACTGTCATACAGCCCATTTGATGAAAATAGACAACGGAGTTAAAAGAAAGCTTTCAAAAAGAAAGGATCCGGAATTGGGATTGGAATATTACATGCAACTGGGGTATCACCCCGCTGCAGTAAGAGAGTATCTTATGACAATATTAAACTCCAACTTTGAAGAGTGGAGAATTCAAAATCCGGACAGCGATATAAATGATTTTCCTTTCTCTCTGAATAAAATGAGTAATTCCGGTGCTTTGTTTGACTTGGACAAACTTAACGATGTAAGCAAAAATGTTTTGGCTAAAATTCCGGCGGAAGAAATTTATGAATTTTTGCTGAAATGGGCAAAGGAATACAAAAAAGAGATTGTTAATCTGCTCGAAGAACATAAGGATTCGGTAATAAAACTTTTGTCTGTGGGCAGAAATTCTGAAAAACCGCGCAAAGACTTAATCTATTGTGAACAAATATTTGAGTTCATTAAATATTTCTTTGATGAATACTTTGCAATAGTTGACAAATATCCGGACAACGTAGACGAAGAGGAAGCCAAAAAAATACTTAAGGCATACCTTGAAACCTACGACCACAACGATGATCAAACACAGTGGTTTGAAAAAATCAAGGTTATTGCCACAGAAAACGGATATGCGGCAAAACCGAAGGACTACAAGAAAAATCCCGACATGTACAAAGGACATGTGGGTGATGTAAGCACTGTTATAAGAATCGCCATAGTAGGCCGCAGCAGTTCACCGGACCTTTGGGAGATACAGCAGATTATGGGCGAAGAAAAAGTAAGAGAAAGAATTCAAAGATTGCTATAAAGAATGTTGCAAAGAATTGTTGTAGTAAATGTTACAAAATTAGATTTTGTTATAAAAAATTATATAAAAGAAATTATATTTATTTATTTTAAAGAATAATTATTACAAGATTATATATTATAAAAGCGATGGAGATTTCATCCATCGCTTTTGTTTAACAGTAATTGATAACAGAAACTAAGCGCAAAACGCCACTCCTCTTGTTTCCACTCTCTGAACAATTCCTTTTATCCTTACTGCCGCATCCAGCAGAAATTGAGGATTACGGAAGTCCTTCACAGCGCTTTCCGACACATCCCGATATTTCTGCAGGACATACAGTCTTGCCCCTTCAATACCTCTTGCTATTTCAAAGATATCGTCCATTTCAAGCCCCGGAGCAACGGTAGTGCGGAACTCATAGTCTACTTTGCCGCTTTTTATAATTTCAATGCTCTTTTTAATGCTATCAACATCCACGTTTGTGCGGCAAATTTCATTATATTTGCCAAAAGGAGCTTTCACGTCCATTGCAATATAATCCACCAGCCCATTTTGGACAAGGTTTTCAACCACATGGGGATTTGTCCCGTTGGTATCCAGCTTTACCGCATATCCCAGGGATTTGACCTTTTCCAAAAAACCTTCCAGATCCTTCTGAAGTGTGGGCTCTCCTCCGCTTATAACCACGCCGTCGATAAATCCTCTTCTTTTGACAAGCAGTTCAAGAACCTCATCATTATCAATAAACTCCTCGTTGCCTCCGGAAATCAGTGTTTTATTGTGACAGTAAAAGCAATTCATGTTGCAGCCCGGTGTGAAAACAACAATTGCTATTTTTCCTGGGAAATCCACAAAGGAGTTTTTATGTATCCCTGCAATTCTCATGACACTTTCTCCGCCAGTTTAAATTTCTTCCTGTTGAAATACTCTTCCTTTTTACCAATATTATAATTTGCCACCGGTCTTAAATACCCGGTTACCCTTGACCATACCTCGGTATCGTTGCCGCATTCAGGACATTTGAAATGCTCTCCTTTTATATATCCATGGTCCTTGCAGATGCTAAAGGTTGGAGTAATTGAGATATAGGGCATTTTGTAATTTGTAAACACCTTTCTTATAAGATTCTTGCACACATTGACATCTTCAATGCTTTCGCCAAGATAAAGATGCTGAACCGTACCTCCGGTGTAGAGAGACTGGAGTTCGTCCTGAAGTTCCAAAGTCTCAAAAATATCATCCGTATAATCCACAGGAAGCTGGGTTGAGTTTGTATAATATGGGATATCACGTCCTGCTGTAATTATGTCAGGATATCTTTCCTTGTCAATTTTGGCAAGCCTGTAAGATGTTCCTTCCGCAGGAGTGGCTTCCAGATTGTAAAAATGTCCGGTTTCGTTCTGGAATTCCAACAAAATATCCCTCAAATAATGCATTATATCAATGGCAAACTTTTGGCCTTCCGGAGTCGTTATATCTTTTCCCATAAAGTTTTTGAGCGCTTCATTCATTCCAACAATTCCAATAGTATTGAAGTGATTGAACCAATATTCTCCTGTCCTTTGCTTAACGTGCCTTAAGTAATGGGTTGAATACGGATAAAGTCCCTTTTCCGACTGCTGCTCAATTATCTTTCTCTTGATCTCCAGAGATGTTTTGCCTATATTCGCGATTTTCCAAAGTCTTTCCTTAAATTCACTTTCAGATTTTGAAAGATAACCGATTCTTGGAAGGTTGATTGTAAAAACTCCAATGGACCCGGTCAGTGGGTTGCTTCCAAAAAGCCCTCCTCCTCTTTTTCTAAGCTCGGTAGTGTCAATTCTCAGCCTGCAGCACATAGATACGGCATCTTCCGGCGACAAATCCGAGTTTATATAATTTGCAAAATACGGTATGCCGTATTTGCAAGTTATTTTCATAAATTTATCCACTACCGGGTTATCCCAGTCAAAATCCTTTGTGATATTAATAGTAGGTATCGGAAAGGTAAACACTCTTCCCTTCGCATCGCCTTCCAACATTACATCACAAAAGGCCGTATTAAACATATCCATTTCCTTTTGGAATTCTTTGTAAGTTGCATCCATATATTTTCCGCCGATAATAACCGGCTCATCTTTCAAAGTGTTTGGTACCTTTATGTCAAATGTAAGATTTGAAAAAGGACACTGAAATCCTACTCTTGTGGGTACATTTATGTTAAAAACGAACTCCTGAAGGCACTGTTTTACCTGTTCATACGTCATGTTGTCATAACGTATAAACGGCGCACAATATGTATCAAAACTGGACCATGCCTGAGCTCCGGCTGTTTCTCCCTGAGTTGTGAAAGTGGAATTTACAATTTGTCCCAAAAATGATCTCAAATGCTTTGCCGGCCTGCTTTCCACTTTACCTTCAACACCGCCGAATCCGTCTAAAAGCAACTGGCGTAAATCCCAACCTGCGCAGTAAGGACCGAAGAAACCCAGGTCATGTATGTGGCAGTCTCCGTTTTCATGCGCTTCTCTTACTTCAGCGGGATAAATTTCATAAAGCCAGTATTTTTTTGTAAAAACCTCTCTCACATAATTGTTCAGGCCGTTTACACTTTTTTGAGTATTGGCATTCTCCTTAATATGCCAGTCCCTGTCCCCCAGGTAGTCTGAAAACATGTTAATAGTGGCTCCCACCAAGGCATTCAAATCCCGGGCGCTTTTCCTTTTCTCACGGTACAATATGTACGCCTTTGCAGTTTTGGCATGACCGTTCTCAATCAAAACCTTTTCAACAATGTCCTGGATATCTTCTACTCCAGGTATCCTGTCTTTAAACTGTTTGTTGAGTATTTCATTTACCTGGCGGCAAAGTTCTTCAGCACGGCCAAAATCACTTCCTCCGCAGGCAGTTGCAGCTTTAAATATTGCCCAGGTTATTTTCTCAGGCTGGTACTTTTCAATTCTTCCATCCCTTTTTGAAATTTTCGTAACCATTAATACATCTCCCATCTGATTTTTTTCGCAGACACAAAAATATCCTTGTGTACGTATCCTTGTGTACGCCGGACAAATTAACACTCCCAAGAAAAGCTCAAGTTCATGAGAAAATAAGATGATCTGTATGATGATATTTATATGGACATAGCAAACTGAACAGTCTCTTTTACAAATTTGAGACTGCTTTGGAAAAACAGAAACTCTCAACACCTCCCTATCCTTCGTAGAGCAACGGTGTTTCTCAGATACAGGCAGGTTTTCTGACTTAGAATCATCGACGTTTCAAGCCTTCCCAAATTAATTCTGCAATTAATTCAGTGGCACAAATTTGAAACATCTCCTCAATACAGCGGCGGGACCGTGCAGGATTCTCACCTGCTTCCCTTTTAACCTGAGACGGCAACTTCCCAGGCACCCATATCTTTATCAATATCTTGTTGTGGTTAATTATACCATACACCATATATAGTGTCAATAGGATTCTTATATTCCCAACCCATATTTTTTATAATTTTTTAATAACAATATGTTTTTAATTTTTAATAATTAATTTGTTTTCCATATCAATTTTTATTATATTTTTAAATTCCTGCAAGTTTTGACGCAAGTTTCACCGCACCGTAAGCATCCTCGGAATATCCGTCTGCACCGATTTCTTTTGCATAATCAGCATTTACCACCGCTCCGCCAATCATTATTTTAGCGTTAAGCCCCTCTTGTCTGACTAAGCTTACAACTTCCCTCATTTCGAGCATTGTTGTTGTCATAAGAGCGGAAAGACCTATAATCGGCGCATTTGTCTCTTTTGCTTTTTTCACTATTTCTTCGGCGCTTACATCCTTTCCAAGATCGTATACTTCAAATCCATAGTTTCTAAGCATCAATCCAACTATATTTTTTCCGATGTCGTGGATATCTCCTTTTACGGTGGCAAGTATCACTTTTACCTTGTTACCTTTTTCGTCCACTGGTTCTTTCTTAAGAAGAGGTTCTAAAATGCCGAAGGCTTCTTTCATCGTCTCCGCACTTTGTATAAGCTGAGGCAAAAAATACTCTTTTCTGTCGTAAAGGTCGCCCACATGAGTTATGGCGGGAATAAGATATTTATCAACAATTATCGAAGGCTCTGTTCCGTCTTTTAACGCATCATCAATATATTTTCGAATATTCTCCCTGTCACCCTTTACCACGGCATCATACACTTTTTCAACAGGGCTTGCCGTATCCTTTTTTTCAACAACCTGGGGCTTGTCACTCTTTAAAGCCGCAAAATGCTCAATATATTTTTTACTGTTCCTATCCTTGACCTTCAATACATCCGAAGCCATCTTTATGCTCATAAGAGTATCGCTGGACGGATTTAATATGGCCATGGTAAGTCCGTATCCGATTGCCATAGCGAGAAAAGCCGAGTTTATCCAAGCTCTCTCAGGCATTCCGAAAGACACGTTCGAAAGTCCCACTATTGTTCCGCAGCCAAAACTTTGGGTACACCATTCTATGACCTTTAATGTTTCAACAGCCGCCTCCTGGTCGGCCGAGACAGTCATAACAAGTCCGTCCACTATGACATCTTTCTTTGTATATCCCCATTTTGACGCTTCATTAAAAACTTCTTCAACTATTTTACACCTTTCTCCGGCACTCTTGGGCACTCCTGCATCACCCAATGGAAGAAGTATAAACGCCGCTCCGTATTTTGCAGCAATCGGAAGAAGCTTCTCTATTTTTACCTTTTCCGCCGAAATGGAATTTATAAGGGCCCGGCCGGGATAAATCCTAAGAGCAGCCTCAAGAACCTCCGGAGAAGAAGAATCCAGACAAAGCGGAGCGTCAGTGATGGAAGACAAAAGTTCTACTACTTTTACCATTGTCTCCTTTTCATCTATTCCTGGCATGCCCACATTAACGTCCAGTATGTCCGCACCTTTTTCCACCTGTTCTACTGCGAATTGCCTTACCAGGGATGTCATGCCCTGACGCAATTCCTCCTGCAGTTTCTTTTTCCCTGTTGGATTAATCCTCTCTCCCACCACCACAACGGGTTCATTGGCATCAACGAAAACCGTTTTTCTGGCGGAAGCAACGGCACAAATTTCTTTTGGCTGTGGAGGTATGGGTTTTAATCCCTCAATATTTTTTCGAATCTGCTCAATGTACACAGGAGATGTACCGCAGCAGCCTCCCAAAAGATTTACTCCCGCTTCCACAAACTCTTTTATGTAACTTCCGAATTCTTCAGGTTCCATATCAAACCGGGTTTTTCCGTCAATCAATTTGGGAAGTCCTGCGTTTGGCTTTGCAAGCAGAGGCACTTTTGCATAGGGTTTCATTTCTCTGATTATTTTTATCATGTCTTGCGGTCCTGTGGAACAGTTGCATCCTACAACATCCGCTCCAAGGCTTTGCAGAATAATCAGAGCCGACACCGAATCGGTTCCCGTAAGAGTTCTTCCGCTTTCGTCAAAGGTCATGCTGACGCACACAGGAAGGTCACAGCTTTCTTTTACGGCCAGCAGAGCCGCTCTTGCTTCCTGTATGTCCATCATGGTTTCTATTACAAAAAAGTCCACACCGCCTTCCAAAAGGCCCTTTACCTGTTCCTTGTAAACATCCACCGCCTCTTCAAAGGGCATGTCCCCAAAGGGTCTTACGAATCTTCCAGTAGGTGCAAGATCCCCCGCAACCAATCCCTTTTCTCCTGCGGCCTTTCTTGAAAGCTGTGCCAGTTTTTTGTTTATTTCAACCACCTTGTCACCCAATCCAAACTCGGAAAGCTTTATTCTATTGCCTCCAAAGGTACAGGTATATACAGCATTTGACCCAGCATTTATGTAATCTTTTTGTATATCCATAATCACATCCGGATTTTCAATTACCCACATCTCAGGGCATACCCCGCCGGGCATCCCTCTTTTTTGAAGCTCGGTACCTGTAGCACCGTCAAGAATCAGTATATTTTGATTTAGAAAATCCAAAAAATCTTTCTTATTCATTACAACCAACCCCTTCCACACCTGCTATAGCAATGACCGATTTTTCGGGCACAAGCATAAACCTTTCAGTAATGCTGATTCCCAGCCTTTCTAAATTTAAAACATCATAAATCAATTTCTGATTTGACAAAGGGAGGTCTCCATAACCGGGACTGTATCTCATTTTGGTAAGTTTCTTCCCTTCTCTTCTTATCATTTTGTTAATAAAATCAACCATCCAGTCAAGGGCGGCATCTGCCGTTTCGGAAGCCACAGCATCCAGGACAACTCCGAAAGAGGCATTGTTGTTATTTATTTCATCAACTATCCTGTCCACAATTTCCTTTCCCACCGTAGATGCCATTAAAACAACATCCATACTGTTTGAAAGAAGTTTTGACAGGCTTTTGCTCTTTAAAACCACACCATTGTCAAGCTCAACGGATTCTTCATCCCTTTTTTCTATCTTGAATGTTCCAAACACCCCCTTTGTGTTGCACAGCATCAGACCCTTGTTTATATTTTCCATAAGGGTTTTTTTATAATCATCATCAAGTATTGTTGTAGTTTTTCTGTAGCCCAGCCTCGTAAGTATCATTCCGTTATCCGGAACAGCCGGAATATGCTCAAAAAACTTAAGTCTTGTGTATTTCTCCATAAATATTCACCGCACAATTGCAATAGTATAATAATTATATATTATAAGAAAAAAAAATCAACAATACAAATAAGTTGACTTTGTTTTTCTTCCTCTAAGCTCTCTTTGCAAGCTTAAATCTTGTGACGGCAAGGCATGCAAGAAGTACAACTCCTCCATAACCCACAACGGGATAAAGGTATTTTACCATATTTGAAAATCCCAGTTGACTTGCGGCCAGCGCCAAAAGGGTCGCTCCGATTATATAAAACTTTGCTTTACCTTCATTTATGTCGGTGATTCTGGCCGAAAATCCGTACAAGCTTCCAACAGCCGTAGTATATATTTCACCGATAAGCACCAATGCATATACAATCTGCAATATATAAGACAGGCTGCCCGCAAGATAAATCATGGGTATTTCCATGTCGCGGACAATTTCAAAATTTCTTTCCATGGCAAAATAAATTGCTGTTGCCGAGACCCCAAGCCCAATTCCTCCAAGTATTGCCCCGTTTCTAATCGCGTTTTTGTTTTTTGCCTGCACTCCCAAAGGCCCCAATACGGAAATGGCCAGCACTAAGTTGTATGAAACGTAAAGAACGGCCGCCCACAGCCAGTTGCCAATTAATCCGTTTCGTGACACAGACTCGGCTGCCGCAACAAGTTCATAAGGATTTGTCCGCAGCGGCATTAACAAAATTGAAGCCAGGCTGATACCCACCGCTGAAGTAACCAAAAAAGGAACCACAACACTGATAGAGTTTATTACCCCATTGATTCCCGTAAGCACGGTCAATGCCGTAAAAGCGGCCATAAACAAATTTCCCCAAAAAGGATTTATTCCAAACTGCTGTTTTACCAAAGCACCGGAACCCGCAATCATCGCAGTAAGGGCACCAAACAGGAAAAAAGTTATTAACCAGTCCATTAACGGGCCTAAAAACTTTCCGCCGGAATGTTTGATTATCTGAAGGTGGGATTCTGACTGAAGATTTCTTCCGACTTCCATAACAATATAGCCAAATACAATAAACAAAGCCGTAACAACAATTAATCCCCAAAAACCCTTCAAACCAAAAACCGCAAAAAACTGAAGCATTTCCTGTCCCGATGCAAATCCCGCCCCCACCACAGTTCCTATATATGTCGCAGCAACCTTAAAGGTGGATACTCTGCTATTTTCCATCTTAATTCATCTCCTTCTGATTCATCTCCTTCGACTTTTGCTTCTTTTAAAACAAATTTCAATATTTAATGTGCCCTTAATAAAACTTCTTATAGTATGTAATAAATACTATGGCAGTTAACAAGCAGGACAAATAAAATTAGTTTAATTGTATATTTTTTTGAATATTTTATGTGATTTAAAAGAAACTAATAGTGAAATATAAATGAGAGGAGTGTTTTATATGCCACAAATCAACCAGTTAGAACTTGAAAACTTAAGACACCTTATCTATTCTCATGAAACTTCAGCGAAAAAACTGGAAGCATACGCACAGCAGGCTACAGACCCACAGGTAAAACAAATGTTCCAAAAATCCGCACAGGATGCAAGAAACACAAAGCAACAATTAATGTCATTCTTAAACTAAAGGAGGTAAAACAATAATGCAGGATAAAGAAATGGTAAATGACGTGTTGTCACAAATAAACAGCAGTCTTACAGGTTATGCAAACGCTATTGCACAGTCTTCCAATCCACAGCTGAGACAAACTTTGCAGCAAATAAGAAACAGCTGCGAAACTTTTCAGTATGACCTCTACAAATTAGCAGAACAAAAGGGATATTATCATGCAGCTCAAATGGCAGACCAAAGTGATATTGCCCAGGTAAAATCCCTGTTTTTATAATAAGTGGCAATAAAGCAGCAATTGATATATCAAACTCCAACACGAAAACGGCTTCATTTAATCTTGAAGCCGTTTTTGCATAAATATTTGCCATTGATATTGAAAAATCACCACATACCGATACCCATCATAAATTGAGCATACAATTCCCTGACTTTGTCATACACCAAACTGTCCGTATCCCTTTTTTCATTTAAAAAATGCGTAAGGTCCATAAGTCCGTTAATTCTTGTGTTGTATCCGTTTTCTCTCAGCACATCGTTGATTTGTTCAAAAATTTCTCTTTCACCCATTTTATTACCTCCACATTTTAATGATACCAAGGTCAATATTGGATAAACTCAATAACAGTTAATAATAATATGGACATTGGCACATATAATTATTCAAAATAAGGAATATATCCGAATTTATAAATTCAGACATATTCCTTACCGTGGAAAAGGTAAAAAAATGAGTAGAATATATAAACGTTCCACATCCAAGTGTAAAAGCACTTGGAGTATCTCGTTCGAAATATTAGTTCGAAAGATGAATATTTTTTATGCCTTTTTGTTCTTAACTCTTTTCGGCAGGAAACTTATCAATTATTCTCAAAATATACCTTATCATTGCTGAATAATCAGTGGAGTTTATTTTTCCGTCTCCGTTTACGTCAGCATTTACACTGCCGTCCGGATGAGGGAAATCATTAATGACCCTTGTCAGGTATCTCTTCAGCAGTGTCAAATCCGTTGAGTTGACATTGTTATCGCCGTTTAAGTCACCATATTTAACGGGCTTGTCGGGTGTCGGTGAAGCAGGCGGAATTGTATTTCCATAATATCTTTCTTTTGCAGGGATGGTGCCATCTGTTCGGTCACTTCCCGTTGACGGCCAGTTAATACCTCCAAAGAAAGCCGGTTTTGAGTCAAGATAATAAGAGTTTGGTATTGTACGGTCCTGAGTTTGTTGATTCCACTGAATTGAACCATTTATGAGATTGCCATGTAAAAACAGCGTGGAAGGATCTATTTTATGCGGATATCTATTGTCGGTATCCCAAAGGATATTGCCGTTTACAATTTCATTGCCGATAAAGTTCTGATAGTTTGATGAATCCTCAAGGCATACACTTTCTGACTCTATTCTGTTTCTAAGGAATGTGTTGTACGGACCGGAAGGTCCCCAATAATCGGAAACAGTTATTTCCTGCACTATATTTCCTTCAAACAAATTGGAATAGGCATAGTGTCCATGCACTGAAATATCGGCCGGTGTCCAGTTGCCTCCTTCACTCTGATAGGGCTGTGTTGAATAATTGTAGCCAAAAACATTTCCATTGGCGCCAAGGTGCACCATCATCGAATGTCTCAAATGCTTGAAAATGTTGTTCTCAATCAGGCAGTCCGATACATGAAATCCAAGTTCCACACCATATCCGTGCCCGCCTCCGCCCCAATTTGTCGCATCGTCGAAAAAGCTGTCCCTAACTTCAATCCTGTATCCTGTGGTGACACTGACATGGGCTTTTGCAGGCTTAATGCTGTGGATATTTTTTATCCAGCAGTTGGCCGCATTCTTAAAGAAAAACATATTTGTGTCGCTGGTATCAATACGCTTCACCGTAAAATCTTCAAACCCGATATATTCCGCAAATCCTTGAGTTCTGATTACAGGATTTAATTCCGATCTGTATGTGATTCTGAGAGGCTCTTCAATGGTTATTTTATTGCCCCAGATCGAAACCACCTTTGTTATCTGTCCTACGCTACCTGCCGCCCACCCTTGGTTCCATTCCGGCAAAGTATACATTACGTCAGGGTCGTTATCCTGCTGTATTTCCACATATTTGCCGGCTTCAAAGCCTGTCGGATCGGATACCACCAGTTCCGTCGAGCCGCGGGTATATCCTCCGACAAGACTTACCCAGTTTCCCCTTTTGTAAGTTATGACCTCAAAGGCGTCGGATGAGTGATCTATCAAAAGGATGGTTTTTCCGGGTCCTTCCCCTCTTAAAACAACAGGCTTGTCCAATGTAATTTTGGATTTTATAAGATATTCTCCCGAGGGAATCAGAACGGCTCCTCCGTCTTTCACAGATTCAACGGCTTTTTTAAAAGCATTTGAATCATCGGTCAGACCATCACCCTTTGCTCCAAAATCCTTAACATTGGCCACAACAGGCTTTGTAGGGATTCCTCCTTTTATTCCCGGGTTCCACACAATAACTTCACCGTTTATTTCCGCGTTGTAAGCCGCTGTACTTATAGTAAAACTCATAAACAGCACAAAAATCATTACAACGCATAATACTTTTTTTGGCATATTTCTCCCCCCATCATATACCCCTCTATTTATAATTTTATATAACGGCCAATAATTTTACAATGCTCTTGACATGATATGGCTTTCAAGGTATAAAAAGTTATGAATATAAAAGTACATTGCGGGAAGTTGTAAAATAAAATGCCGTAATATATAGAAAACTCATGGTAATCCATTGTAAAATGTTTAATAACCAAAGAAAAACATTAGCAAAGGAGTACCATGAGTTATATATGAATAATAAC
>Ga0134099_1000069_pt1 | contig 131747 bp, 126 predicted proteins | sample 10_taG_2_FD_105482 | JGI IMG/M metagenome (GOLD analysis project Ga0134099, IMG submission 105482) | Switchgrass degrading microbial communities from high solid loading bioreactors in New Hampshire, USA - 10_41_5_180_A2 metaG | ecosystem: Engineered > Bioreactor > Semi-continuous > Anaerobic >...
ATAGAAGATGCCATCCTTTGTTATTATTTTGGTTAGGTTTTATATTTTAACAGGATGTCATCTTCTTTTCAATTTATTTGGAATTCATTTCCATGCAATTCCCTACAGTAATTTTACTCGAGCTACGTCCGGAATCCATTAATTCCAGCGGCAATCCAAGCGAATACTGTCTGAAAAAGAAAACTGCCGAAGGGAAAACCGCAAAAGGCAGAACAACTCCCCAAATCCTGTCGAAAAGCTTTAAATATACCATTTCTTTATATAACGGCAATATCATTATTTCAACAGGTATCATCATTACCAGAAGTACCATAACGAATACTGCATTGCGATACTTGTACCGGGTATATACACCCAGCCCGTACCCGACCATGGATGTAAGCACCAGGCTCATTACCGTCTGAACACCGGTATAAAGCAGGCTGTTTCTGTACCAGTAGAAATAATTGCTCTCCTTTGGGTCAAACAGAAGCTTAAACTGGTTCAGCGTAAATTTCTCAAAATGGGGATTTAACGTTATTCCATGCCTTATCATCTCAACTCCGGGTTTAAACGCCGATACCAGTAAAAAATAAAAAGGAAGCAGTGCGAAGACGGCAAATATGGACAGAATAAAAATTATTGCAAACCGTGATGCCCTGTTGTTGCTTACAGCGTCCATCAATAATCCCCCCTTCGGAAAGCGCCAAATACTTTAAGCTGGATCAGGTTGATAATCATTACCATGAAAAACAGCACGACTCCTGCAGCCGCCCCAAATCCCATCCTGGCTTCCACAAAGGCCTGCTGGTACAAATATCCGACCATTGTAGAACCTATTTCACCAGGGGTCCGTGCTGTACCGAAAAGTGCATATGATTCTGAAAACATTGCAAACCCACCGTATACGCTTATAGTAGTAACATATATGATAGTTGGCTTAAGAAACGGCAATGTGATATGCAGAAAACGTCTTAATGCATTTGCACCGTCAATCGCAGCCACCTCATACATTTCCCTGGGTATACTCTGCAGTGCCGACAGAAAATAGACGATATTAACACCAAGCCATCTCCATACACACAATGTTACCAGAGCAACCATTGTAGGGGTCGCCTCTTTCAGCCAGCGTACGGGCTCAATACCGATAAAACCCACAATTGTATTGAACAGCGCATCAGGTGAATCGCTGAAAGCAAAGCGGAAGAATATACCTGCAACTATGACCGAGGTAAGCTGAGGTATAAACAGAACGGGCTTGAAAAAACCAGCACCTACGCGTTTCAGATTGAGAAAAACGGCGAGTATCACTGGCAGCGGTACAAGAATAGCTATGGTCCAGAATGTATATGTCATAGTTACACGTATTGCTGCGAAAAAACGATCATTCAGCAGGTTTTTGTAGTTTGTAAAACCTATATACCGTACATCGCTGAAACCGTGAATTTCCTGAAAACTCATCTGAAATGTTGAAATAAGCGGATAAACGAAAAAAAGTACAAATGAAATCATGAAAGGCAAAACGAATATAGTCGGAACGACGTCAGGTGAATTAAGGTACCTCAGGAAAAACCTGCCGGAAGAAATCCGCAAACCACGCCTCTGCATATAAAAACCTCCTTGGGAATACACCGAATTATAAGTCCAAATTATGGTATATTTGAATTATTTAAAAAACACTGAACGGAATTCAGGTGTCAGGCCGCAAAGAGCCTAAACCTGCATACTTTGCGGCCTGAACTTAAGCAATTTTATAATTCAGGTTTTGATTAGGCTAATTGGCTCTTAATTCGGCTGCAGCGGCTTTAAGTGCTTCTTCCGGCGTCATACTCTGTTCAGACAATACCTTAAATACCACCGAAGACTGAACCAGTGTCTGGGCGTTAGGGAATTTATCAGCTATATTTATTGAAGGAAGTTTGTCCCTAAGTTCAACCAGCATATCGAATACTTCGGTACCAAAATAGTCGGTAAATTTATTGGGCGCTTTCATTTCATCCATTTCCCAAACGTCCCAGCGCAGAGGATCAAACCCAAGTAAAGTCCAACACTTTAGTGCACCTTCCACAGAGAGCTTTGAAAAAGCCAGGAATTCCTTCGCGAGTTCAATATCTTTACATTGATTGGTAACCGCAGTACCGGTACCACCCATACCTGCAGCATAACTGCCGTTTTCTTCCCACAGCGGCAGAGGACGGATTGCAATCTTGCCTTTCAGGTTGGGCATATAATCGGTAAAACGGTTCATGTACCACTGGGGCATCCATACTGAGGCAGCACCGCCTGATTCCATAAATCCGTAGTATTCTTCGGCATGATGGAAACCGCCGGGAGCCGGTACAGCAATTTTGTGAACATACATCAGATCATACAGGAACTGCAGAACCCTTATGTTCTGTTCACTGTCGAGAATAACACTGCCATCCTTGGCCAGCCAGTCCCCTCCGGCTTCGGTAACCAGGGGATAATAGCTCCAGTGCTCCTGTATTTCCAGCGTGGTCATAGGAATACCGGTCTTTTCCACAACTGCCTTTCCGGCTTCCACAAAATCATCCCATGTTCTAATATCATCAATATTTATGCCGGCACGGTTACAAATCTCAGTATTATAGTATATTACGGGTATACCGACATGATAGTCTATCCCGTAATATTTGCCATCCTTCGCATAGTTTTCAAATCTTGACATAATTAATTTGTCCTTAATAGGCTCAATTACGTCATTGAGAGGTACAAGCTGGGGAGTTCCCTTAAGATAGTTTGCAAAACGGCCAATCTCGATATCAACTATATCAGGTGCTCCTGTACCTGACTGAAGGGAAATCAGCAGATTATTGTGATTATCATCATAGGAATACACCCCGACTTCCAGTTCTATTTTACGATCCGGATTCTGCTCGTTCCAGGTATTTACTGCATCAACCATAAACTCCTGATGTGAATTCTGAAACGTCCAGAAAGTAAGTGTGGTTGTTTTGGAAGAGTCGGATGTCTGATTTGTAGAGTCAGATGAATCTGTTGCTGAAGATGTTTTTCCGTCGCAGGCCGACAATACGGTAGCAGCTAAAAGCAAGGTCAGGAACAGTGCGATCACTCTTTTTAACATACTAACTCCTCCCTGTGATATTTATTTGGTGAAAGGACTTACTTACAGGAATATTGTATAATTGCCGGCCAAATCTTTCACTAAAAAACTTTTACCTTTTTATAAAATATTTTTACCTGACATCAATAACCGTATTTTTTAATAAAAAAAAAAGAAAGAGAAAGGATATCTTCCCTGACTTCAATTATATAGTCTGGAGTTACATTTTCCGTTCGGTCATTTCATTATTACTGAACGAAAAATACATTCTATTTAGCCTGCGGTTTTTTTCAATCGCCTCCCTTATGGTCTGCATAATGGTCTCTATTGACATATTTCCCAAGTACAATCTCTGACGTATTCACTATAATAAGGTCTGAGAGGGAATCAATATAGTAATAACCTGCTTAAGTTTATTAATCCGAATACGCACAAAAAAGGCCGCCCCGTTTTTGTGGCGGCCTCTGCTGTATTAATTTTTTATGTATTATTTTCCGCGCAGTTCATCCCAAAGTTTCGCTCTCTGCTCCAGTACTTCCTTGCCGCCTGCCGCAAGATATTCCTGGATCAGGGAATCCCATACAGCGTCAAATTCTTCGGGTTTCGCAGTGATTGATTTTGCGTAGATTTCCAGTTCTTTGTCATCCAGAACCTTGCTATATTTTGCATCTGCATCTGTCGGAATCAGGCCTGCACCCGGGTTAACGTAACCGTCCCTCATGGCCAGCCTGTATGCGTCTTCAAACAGGTGCTCATTTCCGGGATATGAGAATGCATTAGCTTTTATTCTCTTCGTTTCGTCGGCAAGATAAATACCGTTAACAATCAATGTATAGTCGATGTTCTGCAGTGACGGCATCATCTTTTCACCCTGGACCTGTTCAAGTTTTGGCAGGCCGTCCTCGATTACGTGATGTACACCCTCTTCTCCGAACTGCAGGAAGAATATTACGTCAGGATCAGCCATCCAGTTGAGATACTTGATAACAGCTTCAGCCTTGCTCTCGCTTGTCTTCGGTACTATAATCCTGATACCGGTCGGGTCATAGAGTTCTTTTCTGTGTTTGCCGGAGTACTTGTTTGTAAACGGATCTATCGGTATAAACTCTGCATCCGGGAAATTTTTCTTCAGGTTGAAATTATGCCCCGGTACATTTCTCAAAGCCAGGTCGTAGTTTCCGCCGTAAGAACCAACATAACCCCTGACTATGTCCTCATCCAGCATCTTTCCGTCCTTGTCCAGCGGGAATTCAGGGCTGATAAGACCTTCATTGTACAGTTTGTTCAGGTACCTTGCTCCTTCTTTCCATCCCGGGAGGAACAGGCGGTAATTGACATAATAGTCCTTGTCGGGAACGTCTTCAAGGAATGCTTCAAAGAAACCGTATGCTACGTAGTCGACGTCATGTGTCATACCATATGGAATAACTTTATCAGCATTACCCGGATTTTTCTCCTTGAATGCCTTCAGTGTGTTATAAAAATCATCGGTGGTATCGGGTATGGGAAGCCCAAGTTTTTCAAGCCAGTCTTTCCTGATAAATGTTCCAGTTCTTGCCTGAATTACTCTTTTTGCCGGGATTGCATATTGTCTTCCGTCATACTGACCGTAAAACAGCAGATCATCACCAAGGTATTGTTTCAGTTGTGCACCGTACTTGCTCAGAGCGTCGGTGAGATCTGTCAGACCGCCTTCCTTGTAGTACTTGTAAACAGTAGAGACATCATACGTCAAACAGATATCCGGAGCATCGCCGGTTGCCATCCATACATTCAGTGTGTCGACTTCCTGAGATCTCGGACAAGGTACAAATGTAAGCTTAATGTTGTTGGGATCTCCGAATTTTTCCTGAATCCATTTCGTCCAGTAATTGTTGTCAACAGGTGTCTGCCCCGGGGTACCCCTGTCAAATACCTCCACCCTCAGTTCCACAGGTTGTCCTTTCTGCTGCTGTCCGGTTCCCCCGCTTCCAGTCTGACCTGAACTGCTGCTGTCAGTCTGTTTTGGAGCCGGAGCACATCCTGCTGCCGAAATAATCACCGTGAAGCACATTAACAGGCATACCGCAAGTAATAGTCTGTTACGCTTCATCTTTATTACCTCCTTGTCTCTTTTTTATTTTAAAATTAAATTACTAACCCTTTATGGAACCAATCATTATGCCCGTGACGAAATGTTTCTGCAGCCAAGGGTATACAAGCAGGATGGGTATTGTGGAAAACATTACCGATGCAGCTTTCAGGCTTTCAGGCAGCAGATTTGACGCAATGCTTCCTTCAATTGCTGAGATCTCAAGCTGCATATTGTTATATACTATCTGGTACAGTTTTAGCTGTATCGGGTAAAGTTTTGAATCGGTTATGTACAGCAACGAGTCCATAAAATAATTCCATCTTCCCACTGCATAGAACAGACTCAGCGTTGCCAGAACCGGCAATGAAAGCGGTAATACTATCCTTACAAGTATTGTCAGAAAGGAAGCACCGTCTATCAGGGCTGACTCTTCAAGACTTTCCGGCAGACTGGAGAAAAAAGTTTTCATGACGATCATGTTAAAAGCACTGATTAGGCCGGGCAGAACCAGTGCCCAGAAACTGTTCAGCAGCTTTAAATTTTTAATCAGAATATAATCAGGTATCATTCCTCCGCTGAAATACATTGTAATGATTATCAGAAGCAGGAAGAAACTTCTTCCTTTAAGGTTTTTCTTTGAAAGCGGATAGGCAGCCAGTATTGTCATAACCATGCTCATAACCGTATAAGTCACTGTAAGCACTACTGTAAAAAGAAGGGAACGAATCATGGTTATGTCTGAAAATACTACCCTGTAAGAATCAAGATTCAGTTCCACGGGCCATATGTAAACTTTCCTTGACAGTATCGCTGCGTTTGAACTCAGTGAAATTGAAGCTACATGCAGCATCGGAGCCAGGCATACAACCAGCAGTATGAAAACGATTATATACAGCGTATAATCAAATATCCTGCTTTTTACATTGGAATCCATATATATACCCCCGGATTATGTTAAGGAATCAGCAGTTACCAGATTCCCTGCTCACCGAATTTGTCTGCAACATAATTGGCTATCAGGAGAAATACCATTCCCACTACCGACTGGAAAAAGCCCACTGCCGTGGCAGTTGAAAATCTTGCCGAACGTAATCCTACCCTGTATACAAATGTACTTATTACATCCGAAACTTCGGTAACCAGGTGATTCCCCAGTGCATAAGGTCTGTCAAATCCAATCTGGGCAATCCTTCCGACATTAAGTATCAGCAGGATTATTATTGTAGGTTTAATACAAGGCAAAGTGATATGCCATATTTTTCTTAGTCTTCCGGCACCGTCAACTGTGGCTGCCTCGTACAATTCAGGATTAATTCCGGCTATTGCAGCCAGATAAATTATTGCATTCCATCCCGCGCTCTGCCATACTCCAAGGAAAGTATATGTTATTAACCAGGGTCCTTTTTCGGTTAAGAAATTTATCGGTTTAAACCCAAGTTTTTCGATAAGTACATTGACCAGGCCTGAATGGGCGGAAAACAGCTGTATCGCGAGACTGCCGATAACTATCCATGAAAGAAAATGGGGAAGATACAGTATGGTCTGGGATATCCTTTTATATGCTTTGTTCTTCATTTCACTCAGTATGATTGCAAGTATGATTGGTGCGGGAAAACCTGCGATTAGATCAAGACCGTTCAACAGCAAAGTATTTCTGACTGCCCTGTAAAATTCCTTCATTGCGAATATTTCCTTAAATGTGGCAAAATTGTTCCATGGACTTCGCCATATCCCCTGAAACATGTTATAGTCCTTGAAGGCAATCAGGACGCCGTACATCGGTATGTACCTGAATATTATGAAATAGGCAATAGGCAGAATCAGAAAAATGTACAGCAGATAATACTGTCTGAAATATGATTTTAGTTTATTGATTCTGGTTATTTTATTATCTTTTTTTGATTTGTCCGCAGAATTCACACTGATACTTGTCATAACGATACATCCTTTTTCATCAGATTGGAAAAAGACTGTATATATTTATTTTTCAGTGAACACTGTCCTTACAGTAATAATGATATGGAATCAGTATTCACATTACAACAGTAAATTTTACTTTGAGACCTTTAATTTTGATTATCATGGTATTCCGTAACAGCACGGGCGTTGTAAATTATCGTGTGAGCACTTTCAGTGCATTTCTTGCTTTATCCCTGTACTCACCCGGTGTTATCCCCTCTGCTTTCTTGAAAATCCTGTTAAATGTCTGATTACTGTTATATCCGACAGACAGGGCCAAATCCTTTATGCTTATATCGGTATTCACCAAAAGCTCCTTGGATTCCTTTATTCTTAATCCGTTTATAAAGTCTATGATATTCTTGCCGGTTTTCTCCTTGAAAATTTTCCTTACATGTGAATAGCTGATGCCGATATAATCCGCTATATCCTGGATTCCGATATCTCTCCTGTAATTTTTGTGTATGTAATCCATAATTTTTGTTATGTAGCCGTCGGAATCGCTTTTCAGCCTCAGAAGATACTCAATCATTGTTCTGTATGTATCAATAAGCCATACTTTTATGTCTTCCAGGGTTTCCTTCCGTGATAGTTCGTTATAGATATTGAAACTGCTTCCAAATACATGGCTCATATCAATCCCCGAATCGGTAAGGTACTTGATGACCGTAGCCCCCACAAGCTGATTGAAAATCTGTTTTACGTTATCACTGGACAAACCGCTTTTGTTCCTTAAATCGTCCATAAGCCTTGTGACGCTTTCTTCAATCGCAGCTGCATTTCCTGTTTCTATCTGGTTTAATATACATTTCTCTATGTTTACGGGATAGTAATATTTATGCTTTTCAAAATTGTCATTCCACTCAATTATGCTTCCACGGCCGTATATCAGTTTCATTTTCAGAGCCTGTGCTGCTTCCATGTATGATGTGGGTATTTCATTCATATCGCCGTAACATCTTCCTATACCCGTGGAAACAGTATAATCGAGGATTTTGGCTGTTTCTTTCTGTACTGCCCTGAACAGTTCATGAAGTCTGTCAGATAACTCCCTTATATACTTATAGTCCACATTAATAATAAGCGCCAGTTCTCCGTTTTCCATATTGACACCCTTGCACCTGTAATATGAACCGATAACCTGTTCTGCTATGTTCAAAATCAATACTTTCAGGTAATACTGCCTGTTAACTTCAATTCTGCTGCTGAATTCATCATAGTCATCAATAATCATCACGGCACACAAAAAATACGGATGCTGGAAGTTCAGATTCTCCAGTATATTGTTGTATTCCTGGTATATAATTTTGCCCTTTAGGAAATTGCTCAGGTAATTCTGCATAACATTAACCTTGCTTTTTTCAAGCTCATTCGAAAGGGATTCAAAAGCTCTCCTGAGAACTGTCATTTCATCTCCTGCTTCCAGAATGTTTATTCCCCTGTTGAGTTTTATGTCCTGAATCAGTTTTTTGACGGGACTGCTTAATTTTTTCGAGATTAAATATGCACTTGCAATGCTCAGAATCGTAATTAAAACCGAATACCTTATTATATTCATGCGGGTTCTGTTGACACTGTCTATCAGTGACTCAAGGGAGAAAACCCCCATATAAATCCAGCCGTTTGTCTGCGACTTGTAATAGGATACCAGCGATCTTTCTCCGTCAATTTCGGTAATTAAATACCCCTCGTTCAGATTACTGTTTATTATTTCATTGACATAATCTATATCGGAAATATTCCTGCAGAGATAATTTTTATCTATATGGGATATCACGTTTCCGTTTCTGTTAATGATGTAAATATAACCTTCACTGTTGACATCGTCAGTATTGACAAGCCCGGCAAACACATCTTCCTTTATGTTGACCACCAGTGCTCCACGTAAGGTGGTAGTATACGGAGTGAGCGGATAGATATACGTTACAACACTGGCGGAAGCAAGGTAATTCTGATACTCGTCGCTGACTGCCGGCAGCCTCGTGTCTATCCATCCCAGCGGAATCCTGTCGGATTTATAGTTATTGTAATGCTCAAGCCACCCTTTGTCCCGCAGATTTCCGATAGGTACAAATCCCTGATTGGATGTGAGAGTATAGCCTATCTCTTCAAGATACAGGTATATGGATTCGTACCTTCCGTTGGTCTGAACAGCTTCCAGTATGACTTTAAGGGCATCGGACAGTTTTGCCAAATCACCTGAATTCCATTCGCCGTTACTTCGGTTATTGCTCAGTTTGCTCAGTTCATTAACCGAGCTGTTTACCGAGAGGCGGATAATGTCCTTGCGTACCGTATTTTTAAATTCCTGCACCGTTGTTTCGGCAACTTTAAGTTTTCCAATGCAGTTTTTGCCGATTTCAGCCCTTGAGCTGTTTATGACGGAATTATCATACACAATTATGTATACAATTGTTATCAGCATCAGCAATATACAGATCGGAACAAACAATTTAAATGAGAAAGAATAGTTTTTCATACTGCGGAAACTACTCCTTTCATTGCAACTGCGGCAGTCTTCTGCAACAATATCACAATTTCGGGTATGTATATTTTCCGGCAAAATCATAAGCAGCTCAAAATGCGTTGTTTTCTATATTTCAACCTTAATAAGACCATGCCCTGTAAAATACAGTTCTCCGATCACAACCTTTTCCCGGATTATTCTCTCAAGTATCCTGCAATAAAGCCTAATCTGTTTTGTATAATGCCGTACAAGAAGATTTAACTCTTCACCGGTTTCAAAATAATTGGTCTTGTAATCAATTACCGCCCATCCGTCCTTTTCCCTGACAGCCAGATCTATTTTTCCCTGCAGCATTACCGGAAGGGTTTCTTCAATACCCAGCTCCCTGTATACAGGATCATCAGCCTCCAGTCTGACAGCGAAAGGAACTTCGGTAAGTTTCATTTCTGCATTACGAATTCGTGCGTAAAGTTCACTCTCCCTGAATTCTTTTATTAATTCATCCGCTTTTCTGATATATTCGGGATCTTTGAAACCATATCGGTCAAGAATATAATCCCTGCAATTGCCGTAGTATGTTTCATCCCTTACCAGCCTTTCAATTATCTCATGAACGGCTCTTCCCCATTCCGGGCCAAGGCCGCCTTTCACGGCCGGAAGCGGGTCTTCACTGATTATGTCGCTCACCGACAGTTCCCTGTATGAAGACCTGCCTGCCTCATTTATTAACCCGGTAATACGATTTTTATATTTCTCGAGATCTTCCCTTTTTGTATATTCTGATGTCCCTGACTTCTCCGGTTCAGGGATTTTTACGTCGGGTATTTCATAAATGTCTTTATCCGGGTTTGCAAACCCAAGCAGCGGTTCCCATGGATTTTTATTATTGTTGTTTTCGCAACGGGAAATAAACAGCAGGTTTCTGGCCCTTGTCGCAGCAACGTACAAAAGTCGGATTTCTTCAGCATTCTGGTATTCAGTTTCTGCAGCTTCGAACTCTTCCCAGTTTATAGGCTGGGCCAGTATTCTTCTATTGTAGTTTTCACCCTGTCTTTTAATAACAAAATAGCCCCTGGATTCGGTTTCAGTCCGCTGTATATGGTAATCAGGCGTAATATCCGGTCTTTTGTAAGGATGAGCAAGAAAAACAACAGGAGCTTCAAGACCTTTAGCCTTGTGGAGGTTCATAATTCTTACCGCATTTCGTTCCTCACCGCTTATATCAAGTTCTTCATCCAAATCAGCATTTATTATCGCTTCAAGCCGATCCACCAGAGAGCTGAAATCACTGCACCCTGAAACGGCACCGCGCCTTAGGATTTCCATGATTTTAATTATATATCCGCAGCCCGTCTGACCTTCGGCTCCCGAAAGGGTAAGCGGAATAAGACCTATGTCCTGAGCCGTTTTTTCAAAAGCAGTCACAGGAGGATATTTTCTTGCCCAGCCAAGATAATCCAGCAGTTTTCCATAAGCAGTCCTGAACAGTGCCGCCGTCTCCTCAGTCAAATTATCGGGAATTTCTGCATACGGCCTGAAAGTACCGCCGGCAAGCCTGTATTCCGCCAGGGCTCTGTCGCTGATGCCAAAAAACATTCCTTTCAGTACGGCAATCAGCAGCACCTGGTTTTCCGGATCCTGCAGATATTTAAGAAGTATAAGAAATTCCTTCAGTTCTTCCACCCCGGACAGCATACTGCCACCTGACATTTGTACCGGTATGCCGTATTTTTTAAGCGCCTTTGCATATATTTCCATGCTGTCCTTATAGCGAAGGATAACTAAAAAATCCCTGTATTCCGGTTTTTCCGAAAGGCCTTTCTCCAGTTCTTCTTTTTTTCTTTTTATTTTTATACCTGCATTGTCCACAGCATTGCGGATAACTCTGGCAATATACTCGGCATCGCATTCCACTATTTCCTGCTTCTTTTTGAATTTCCCCGGTATGTTTATAATCCTTATCCCTGTATCATATCCTTCTGTATCGTTATCAACCGTTTCTACGGGGCAGAACGCCGCCTGGCATGTACTTGCGTTCCCGGGAAAAAGGTTCTCAAAAACTTTGTTGAACCAGCTTCCCAGGGTTGTTACCGAACGGAAGTTTGCCGTTAAGCTTTCCACTTTTCCGCCCGTCTGTTCAAACATCCGCTTTACACGGTTATATATGTCAATATCGGCCCTTCTGAATCTGTATATTGACTGCTTCGGATCTCCGACGACAAAAAGTGAACCCGGGCGCGGAACAAGTTTATACCACTCATTTTCGCCGGTATCCTGACCTGTCAGAAAAAGCATAAGTTCTGCCTGGATCGGATCGGTGTCCTGAAATTCATCTATAAGCAGGCAACGGTATTTGTCCTGGAAATACAGCCGAACTTCGGGATGATTTTTAAGCATGTTCACCGCTTTTAAAAGCAAATCCTGATAATTAAGCCCGGACTGCTTATTTTTAAGGCGTTCATAGTATTCCACCCCCGGAAGCAGAAAGTCCATCGCAATGTAATGACAATACTCGCGCCACTGCCGCAGTGCAGGCTTTATTTCGGTCTGCGAAAGATATCGGAATTCGTCTTGGATGCTCTTCGTTTTATCACCGTCACAAAGCCATTTTTTAAGGGTTACTTTCTGCTCGTTTTCAAACTTCTCAAGGATATTCACTTTGTTCGTTTCGATGTTCATGTCGAAATAGGCAAGCATGCGAACTGTTTCAAGAATATTTGTCTGGAGTTTGTCATAACCGTTTTCAGGTTCTTCTTTTGGAATGTAATTCTTTGCCCGGTATAAAATACGTTTGAGTTTATCAACAGCAGGTGAAAGGTCAGGTTTCGGGGTTTCATTCCGCACAATTTCCACATCGGGGTATCGGGTTATGAATCTGTAAATTCCTTCCAGGTCAGAAGGTTTTATTCCGACAGCATTAAGTCCTGACAGTTTTTCAGGGTAATCTTTCCTTACATCCAGTAAATATTGCTGCCATGCCTGTTTATGCAGAAGCATGTCATTCAGTTCATCAATTTCTTCGAAATTCGGGTCAACAGCGCCTTCGACGGGCCTTTCCCTGAGCAGAGAGGCGCAGAAGGAATGTATCGTACCTATGAAATAGTTTTCGATATTGTTAAGTGCTTCTTTAAGCCTGTCTCTGACCCCGTCATTCTCTTCCCGTCGGTAACGCTTTTCAAGCTCGTTCTGAAAACGTTCCTTAAGCTCCTGGGCCGCTTTTCTTGTAAATGTTATTGCCGCCACGTTTTCAACCCTGCATTTCCCCGAAACAAGCAGGCTTATCATGCGGTTCACCATGCTTGTCGTCTTGCCTGAACCTGCTCCCGCTTCTATCAGCATGTTCACACAGGGCTCTTTTTCAATCATTTCCCGGACTTTCCTGTCAGGGAGTTCATTATTAATCATAATCATTCAGCCTCCTTAGTGCCTCCAGAGCCGGGACGGACTGATCATTTCTTTTGGCTGCCGTTACATCCTGGAGCCTGTGAACACGGCAAACAACATTATAGTCACACCATCGACAGTCCTCGGTATTTTCAGCGGGTGCAAAAACTCCATCCTGCATGACGTCTAGAATGCTGTTAAGCAGGGCTATCAGCCCTGAAATATCGCGCTGGGTACGGATAAATCGCCTGCCTCCGCCTTTCCTGGTGGGGAATATGTATACCCCTTCCTTTACCTTTACTTCTCCGGTACCGACGGTATTCTGAAGCAGCACTTTAAGGGCGTAAGCATACAGGGCATGCTGCAGCTGTCTTCCCTGTCTGAAAAAATCCCTGTCACTGAAACCATAGGTTCCACCCGACTTATAGTCTACTATCCTGTATGTATTTTCATCAAGCTTATCCACCCGGTCTATCTTCCCTGACAACAATATCTTACGTTCAGGGCCAAGCGGAATTTCCACCGGCGGGTATGCCGCACCGTCCACTCCGAATGCGAGCTCAAATTCTACTGGTACTCCACCGTCATAATTTTCTTCTTCCTCGGCAAGGAAGATTTTACATGATTCAAGGATTTCTCTTTTTTCCACGTCAAAAACTATTTCGCTCGGCGGGGGAATCATGTCTCTGAATTCCTGTATCGCAGATTCGGCAATTTCAAGTATTAAATCAAGGTGAGCTTCCCTGCCCGGTTTTTCATTTCTTGAGGTTACGATTTTGTAAAACCGTTCAAAAATGACATGGTACAGTAATCCTTTCTGCAACGGATCAAGCCATGTTTCAGGGTCATATACCAGTTCATCGGGAAGTGACACATTCAGCACATATCGAAGAAAATACTGATACGGGCATTTTGCAAGGAGTTCAAGCCTGCTTGCCGAAAACACTTCGTTACCCTTTAATATACCCAGGCTTCCCACATATCCGTCATAACAGGTAAACCTGTCACTTTCCCGGTTGTCCCACGCGTCAGTCCCATGTTTGAGGTGCGGATAGCAATCGCTGACATTATCCTTTATTTTTTTGTTCATTATATCCTTATAGTACCGGCTGAGCCAGAATAAACCCTCATCAAGGGCGTCGTCAGTGATATATCCTTCAGTTTTTGAAAGGTAACTGCCCAAATCCGAATAATCGGCGGCACTGTTTCCGCTTATCATCCTGTAAACCTGCAAAATGTATGAAGACGGTATTTTATCACGGTTTTCTGCAGGATCAAATGACGGGTATGTCAGTGTTATATTCCCTTCAACACTCGCCATAAGTTCTGTAAGTTTATATATGTTTTCAGCAGGCTTGTCCCTGTTTAGTGGTATATGCTCAGATATTACCTGTTTTTCAGTGTCAAGCAAAACAGGGTCTTCCCCTGTTTTTCCCGGGAACCTGTCTGCATCGAGACCTGTAAAATAATGATTGGTGCGGTTAACATACAGTCCGTTGTCAAAATCGGTAAGGTGAATACTGCCTTTGGCAGGTCCAGATATACCTATACGTATTCCACGGATAGTATTATCCAGAATACGCAGCCCTTCTCCGATGTCCACCGTCAGTTCTGCTGAAAACATGTTAAGGCTTTCGGTAATCGCCGTCCTTGCTTCAGCATCGAGTTCACTTTTTACCTTCGCGAACGTACTGATAAATTCCGATATTCCTTTTGCAAGTTCGTTCAGGTTAACCATCCGGTCAGCAGAATCGGGAATCATACTTAATACGGTTTCAACAAACTGCCTTACAGATAAAAGTATCTTTACCCTGTCTGACGTTTTTTCATCATCACCATTTTCGTCTTGAAGATGTACTATGTTTTCATCAAGAACTGAAAGATATCGTTCCCTTCCCCATCCAATACCTGCCGCTCTTAACGCGTTTGCCGCCTGAAACTGCGTTATCTCACCGGCATCCTTTCCTGAGATTTCTATAAGTCCCTGGTACAGCATTTTTGTTAAATATGAAACACGGTAATTTGAATTAATCCATTCGGTTATAATACTGAAAACCTTTCCCGGTACCGCATTAAAAACACTTATACCGTATCCGAATGAAATGTTAATTCCAAGGAGTTTTGCCTTCTGATACAGAAGCTGCGCATACGGTTCCCTTGACGCAGTATAGATGCACACACTGTCGAATGATATTCCTTTGTACAGTATATCCCGTAGTACAGCATCAATCTCATTGCTTTCGCCGTATGCCTTCACGATACGTATGTGGCTGAAATCACAATCATTCCGTCTTTTTTCGGGAGCGTACAGTCCGGCAAACGGGGAGGACACTGTCTCTTTTTCCGGGTAATTTGAACTGTAATATTTAATCGGTGCACAGATACCATCCAGGGGTTCATCGTAAATTACACGAACTGAAGCAAATTTACTTTCAATCAGCTTCTTTTCAAGCAGCCTAAGTTTTATGAAGTTGGGAATAATTATCAGGGTGTCATCCCTGTCTTCATTACAGTCCAGAATTTTCCTGATAAGTCCCGGATAGTCTGTGAGTTTTTTATTCCTGAGCTCTGATTCATAATTCTCTATAATTCTCTTTATATCGCGGCCTTTTTCCGGGCATACAAAATTCGTTTCATTAAGGCATTCACAGCTTATTCCGGCATATTTGATTTCCATAACGGCATTCCATATTATATCCGATACCGACGGTGTTGCCTGTATACCGGCAAAGTATTCAAATTCACTGTTCTGCCGCATCCTGTATATGATTGAGAACATTATCCTGCGCGACATGCTGTCATCAATAAGAGTTTCATTATTTTTCCCAAGAAGGGGCATGCCAAACTGGTAAGCAATGCTCTGAACGGTCTCAATCCTGAGATTGAACACAGGAGTTTTTGATGCAAGGGATGAAATGATGTTCTGTCCGACAGTATATGAAGGCACAAGAAGTATTTTGTTCATTAAAATTTCATTCCTGCATATATCAGCCAAAACACCAATCATTTTTCATAACTCCTGTCAACAGTCAGTATATCTGTTCACGGTACAGTAAATAAACAAACCGTCTGCCGTTATTTATATTTTACTACAAATAATGGACTTTGTGGAGAAAGAACCATAATTGTGTGGACAAAATTACCCTGCATGAAAAGAAAAGACAGGCAGGTTAGGCCATTGAAGCAAAAAACACGGCAGTAATTACCGTTGTCCCAGGGCAGTATAAATTAAAGGTTGACCAAACCTGCTGAAAAAAGCGGTAGTAATCAGGCCAGTAAAATAACTATGCCTACAAGTTCCCCGCCAGGCTGTCCATTTTTGCCGTTCTCATACTGAGCGGTATATATTCCCGCGGCGGTGCTATGCTCTTGTATGCAGGTCTGATTATCTTACCCCTGTTCACAAGTTCTTCTATCCTGTGGGCACACCATCCCACTATTCTTGCCGCGGCAAACAGCGGGGTGAACAGTTCTTCGGGAATATTAAGCGCTTTATATACAAATCCCGAATAAAAATCAACGTTGATGCTTACACCTTTGTAAATCTTTCTCTTTTCGGCAATAATCTCGGGTGCAAGGCGTTCCACCTTTTCGTACAGTCTGAACTCGTCTTCAAAACCTTTTTCCTTTGCAAGCTGTCTGGCATATTCCTTCAGTATTTCGGCTCGCGGATCGGATACCGAGTATACCGCATGACCCACTCCATAAATCAGGCCGCTTTTGTCAAAAGCCTCTCCATCCAGGAGTTTGTTAAGGTAATCCCGTATCTGGCCATCATCCTCCCAGTCCTTAACATTTCGCTTCATATCATCAAACATCTGTACTACCTTTACATTCGCCCCTCCATGCCTGGGACCCTTCAGCGAACATATCGACGATGCTATTGTGGAATATGTGTCGGTTCCCGTTGAAGTAATAACATGGGTGGCAAAGGTTGAATTGTTTCCTCCGCCGTGTTCTGCGTGCAGTACCAGCGACAGATCCAGTATTACAGCCTCAAGATGACTGAATTTTGAATCGGACCTGAGAAGATGGAGGATATTCTCAGCCGTGGAATACCTGCGTTTCGGAACATGGATAACCAGGCTTTTTTTATGATGATAATGAGCCAATACCTGGTACCCGTAGACAGCGAGCAGCGGAATCTGGGCAATCAGCTGCAGGCACTGCCTTATAACATTGCTTATTGATATATCGTCGGCATTATCGTCATAGGTATACAACGCAAGTACGCTTCTTGCCAGAATGTTCATCACATCCCTGCTCGGCAGCTTCATAACGGCATCTTCCACAAAGGACGGAGGAAGTTTTCTCAATTCACCCAGCAGAGTTTTAAACTCATTCAGTTCGTTTATTGTAGGCAGTTCTCCTAACAGCAGCAGATATGCCACTTCCTCAAATCCAAACCTTCCGTCTGAAAGAAAACCGTTTACTATGTCCTTTATGTCCATGCCCCGGTAAATCAGCCTGCCAGGTCCCGGAACTGACTCTCCCCTTTCATTTACATACGAAGCAGACACTTCACCGATCTCTGTCAGCCCGGCCAATACCCCTTTTCCTGTTATATCCCTCAAACCTCTTTTTACATCGTATTTTTTATACAGTTCCGGATCAATTCTGTTGCTTCTTTCTGCCATTGATGCATATTCCTCTATCAGGACATTTTTTCTTTTCTTAATTCCTTCCATCACGCACCTCCTGTAACCTGAAACAATACAAGGCAAAACATGTAATATATACCATAAATTATACTGCTGTGTATAAAAAAACCATGGAGTATATCCATGGTTATATGCTATACCCCTCTTTCACGGCTTACGAGGTTAGCTGACGGGCTCGGACTGAAAGAGTTATCCTATCCTTGTAAAAGGAATTCGCCCCAAAAATGGTTCCCCCGCTTCACTATTTGTGAATTAAGCCTATAAAATTTTATGAAAATAATATACCACTTAAATAAATTTTACTATACACCCTTTTATTTGTCAAATGGAAATTGACCGTTAAGAAAGGCTCAAACCCTGTCTTTAAGGTATTCATAACTCTGTTTCAGGCTGTCAAAGGGATCTGCCGGGCAGACATCCTGTTCAATGGCAATCCATTCCACGCCTGTTTCCCTGCATGCCTGGATAATGGGTTCCCATTCCAGGTTTCCGTTTCCGATCTCGGCAAAAACCTGCTGGTCATTGACAACGGCCATATCCTTGAAATGAATAACGCCCATGCGGCCTTTCAGCTTGTGAATCCATGTTACCGGATTGGCTCCGCCGGCCTGTACCCAGTATGTATCCAGCAGGAACCAGAAATTTTCCGGGTTTGTTTCCTGCATAAGAATTTCCATGCCCAATTTCCCGTTAAATTTTTCAAATTCAAACCTGTGATTATGGTAAACAAACTGAAGACCGTTCTTTTTCAGTTCGGCGCCGATTTTGTCGAATTCCTTTGCAAAACGATAGAAACCTTCCCCGTTCCTGAATTCGGGAGGCATTGATCCAATACCTACATAACGGCAGTTATACAACTGGTGTTCCTTTATTACGTTTTCCAGGTCTTCCTTAAACCGAACATACGGAATGTGTGTTGCACAGATGGTGAGGCCAAGCTCATCCGTAACTGCCTTCAGTTCTTTCGGATCAATAGGGCCTATTCCTGAAACCTGAACAGACGTGTAGCCTATATCCCTTACTTTTTTCAGCGATATCCGGATATCTTCGGGTGTTTTCATATACTCACGCACAGTATAAAGCTGGGCTGCAAGAATCATAACCATTCCCTCCTGTTTTACCGGTTACATTAAAATACTCTCTAATTAGTCAATAAAACTGCAATATTAATATTATTTTATCATTCCTGGAATTTGTTTCATTGCAAATCTTATTGTAAACATTGGATTTTAATAATTACCGATTCAGCATTGTAATATTAGTAACAAACAATTCACAATCAGTTAAGAAATTGAGAATTTTTTTCTGATATAATTTAAATGTACATAATAACAAATGAAAAAGAGGTAGATTTAAGTTGAGTTTATATCAGAACGTTCTGGTTTGCGTGACAAAACAAAAAACATGTGAAAGGCTTATTAAAGCCGCCTCAAAACTCAGGGCCAAGGACGGGAATCTTCGTGTTCTGCACGTGGCAAAGAATTCCTGGAACATTCTTGACAACACCAGGGAAAGCGAAGCCCTCGAGTACCTTTTTAAGGTTTCCAAGGAATATAATGCCGATATGACAATGTTACGTTCAGATAATATTTCCAAGACCATTGCAGATTTTGCAAGAAATAACGGAATTGACCTGATAGTACTCGGACAGTCAAACAATGAACAGGAGAATAAATTTTTCAAGCAGCTTTGCTCCCTATTAAAGGATGAAATAAACATTGAAGTAATACCTTAGTGCATAAAAACTGAACGGGCTGTGTTTTTTCAATACAGCCCGTTCGCTTTCTTTTTTACAGTACTGCTTCTTCTTTTGACTTTCTCGGAGGTAGCTTTGAAAAAACTCTTCCTATTGCCTCCATTGCCCTGTCCATCTGTTCCTTTGTATGTGTTGCTGTATAGCTGGTCCTGAGCAGACACTGCCCGGGCGGTACTGCAGGAACTATCACAGGATTTACATAAACTCCCTCTTCAAAGAGCATTTTCGTAGCCAAAAATGTTCTGTCCGTATCATAGGTCATAATGGGAATTATCGGAGTCACTGATTCAAGTATCGGTATTCCCATTTTTTTGAGCCCTTGCCTCATGTAATCGGCTATGCCAAGCAAATTCTTCATTCTCCACGGTTCCTGTTCAATTATTTCAAGCGCCTTCAAAGCCGCTGCGGCATTTGCCGGCGGTATCGACGCACTGAATATAAACGGACGCGAATTATGCTTCACATAATGTATCACTTCTTCACTTGCAGCCATAAATCCGCCAAGGCTTGCCAGCGACTTGCTGAAAGTGCCCATAATTATGTCTACCTTATCTTCAAGTCCGAAATATTCCGCCGTCCCGCGTCCATGTTCGCCAATAACGCCAAGTCCGTGCGCATCATCAACCATAACCCTTGCACCGTATTTTTCAGCAAGTCTTACAATTTCGGGGAGATTACAAATATCCCCGCCCATACTGAACACACCGTCGGTCACAATCAGCTTGCCCTTGTTGTCGGGTATTTCGCTGAGTACCCGTTCCAGATCTTCCATATCATTATGTTCATAGCGGACCATTTTTGCGTAGCTCAAACGGCAGGCATCGTAAATGCTTGCATGGTTTTCCTTGTCGCAGATAATATAATCGTTCCTTCCGGCCAGTGCCGAAATTATACCGAGATTGCTCTGAAATCCTGTACTGAAAGTCAGAGCCGCTTCCTTGTTCAGAAACTTCGCCAGCCTTTCTTCCAGTTCCATATGCAGCTTAAGTGTTCCGTTCAGAAAACGCGATCCCGAGCAGCCTGTGCCGTATTTAAGCAAAGCTTCTTTCGCCGCCTCTATTACACGGGGGTCTGATGTAAGGCCCTGATAATTATTTGACCCAATCATAATTATATGCCGGCCTTCCATTACCACTTCTGTATCCTGTCCGGTTTCAAGGTAGTGAAAATACGGATAAAGTCCTGCTGCCATAGCTTCTTTTGCCGCCGTGTAATCATAGCATTTTTGAAACAGGTCCATACCAACATCTCCTTATCTTTTATGAATCAGGCAATTCCAAGAATTATGAACGATATTTATTACTAACTCATAATACCTAAAAAGAAGGTAAATACAAAAATATTGTATCATACTTTTTCAAAATATCCATATATTTTTGATTTTTTAAACTGTTTGTATTAGAATTGTCTTGTTATGGTGAATTTGAAAGGGGGCCTGTTAAATGCGGCAAAGCGGAAAGATTATTCTTGTTTCCGGGGCTTCTTCCGGGCTTGGATTTGCTGTTGCAAATCATCTTGGAAATATGGGACATACTGTATATGCAGGAGCAAGATCATATAAAAATGAAAGTCCTGCAGAAAAAAATCTTAAAAAAATATATCTGGATGTGACTGATGAGAAATCAGTCAGTGAAGCAGTACAAAATATTATTGATACCGAAGGAAAAATAGACGTTCTGATAAACTGTGCCGCTATGCTGGTTCTGGGCTCGGTAGAGGATATTTCGGTAAGCGAGTTTGAACAGGTAATAGACACTAACCTGACCGGAACGGTCAGGATGTGCAAGGCTGTCCTTCCATATATGAGACAAAGAAAAAACGGGCTTATTATTAATTTCAGCTCCATTATGGGTTTGCTTGCAATACCGTTTCAATGCGCCTACAGTGCTTCAAAATTTGCAATCGAAGGTTTTTCTGAAGCCCTTAGCCTTGAAACAAAGGACTTTGGAATAAAGGTCGTAGTAATTGAGCCCACCGATCATAAATCAGGTTCCCAGAAATACCGGCCTCACGCTAAGGGTGCAATATCGGAAAACTCACCTTACCGGGATGCGTTTCTCAGGGTTACTGAAAAAATAGAGTATGATGAATCCCACGGAAGCGAACCCGGAAAATTGGCCGAGGTAATTGGCAGAATTATTGAAATGAAAAATCCGAAACTCAGGTACAAAATCGGGAAATTCGATCAGAAACTGTCGGTTGCCGCAAAGAGAGTACTGCCAGGCAGAATTTTTGAAGAAGTAATTGCTTCATACTACAACCTGAGAAAAAAATAAAAGGAAGGCAATCATGAATTCTGAACTGTATTACAGGAAACTATATAACAATTTCAGGAAAAGGTTTGGCAGTGCCACACCGCTGCAAACCGACTGCGGCAGGCTGTGCAATGAAAAATGCTGCGACGGTACCGAAAACGTCGGAATGCTGTTATTCCCGGGAGAAGAACATCTATACACCGACAAAGACTGGTGCACGCTTAAAGACACCGGCATAGTACTTTCCGATGGATATGTTGTTAAACTCCTGGTCTGCAGCGGGAAATGCCCGAGGGACGAACGGCCGTTATCCTGCAGGATATTTCCCGTTATTCCGTACATAAATGAATCAGGCAGGGCAGACTTCAGACTCGATCCCAGGAGTTTCCGGATTTGCCCGATAACGCAGAATCCGGATAAATATCCTGTGGATGAAGATTTCATCGACAGACTGTATAAAGCATTTCCCCCGCTCCTTAAGGATGAGCGGGTGGTGGAATTCATTGAAATACTGTCCGATCAGTACGACGAACTGATGGAAGTATTTGAACTGTTCTCCGGGAATTAGTTGTCAGTGTCTGGCAGAGTTTTCAATACTCCAGGCACTCAGAAAGCAGATCAATTGTAATACCCTTATCTTTGACAGCAGTAATTATATCATCGAGTTTTTCCGTATCATATGGGTTAAAATGCAGCAGAACAATAGATCCTCCTTTTGCTTTTTTGGTAACATGGGCAAAGACTTCTTCTGCGATCGGACCTACAGGCTCGGTCTTCAGGTCGTGATGCCTGAGCACGGCATAATAGCTTTCTATACTCCATCCGACGGGTATGTAACCAAGTTCGGAAACAATTCGCAGAATCCTTTTGCTGTCATTTCCCGCACCTCCCGGAAGACGGATAAACGGGAAATCCTGTTTCATTTTTTCAACATACTCCCGGCCAAGTATTTCAGCGGCAGATGATTCCCATTCCAGTATTTCCTTTTTGGCATCCTCACTGTTCAGCTGCGTAAGCCATACATGGTTCTGGGTATGATTGCATACGAGATGACCATCTTCAACAGCCTGCTTCCATAAATTCGCATTGGGTTTTAAATATTTCCCGATTATAAAGAAAGTGGCTTTTACATCATGCTTTTTTAAAGTCTCCAGTACCTTTTCTACGGCTTTACGGTTTCCTCCGTCGTCAAAAGTCAGGCAAAGGCGGTTTTCATCGCTGAAATTTTTAACCGGATACATGAATTCGGAGCGGTTTGAATCAGGAACAGGCGTCGGGCTTGCAGATACAGCTGGCTCAGAAACCGATACCGGTGTTTCATTTATATCAGCAGGAGGAATATCTGCGGCAACGGGTTCCGGAGAAGGCAATGGTGTAATTTCCGGATACGGCGTTGGCTCATCCGTAACAATATTTTCACCGGGTTCGCTTAATTCTGTCTCTTGTTCCGAATCAGACTCATCATAAAGCGATGATGAATTATTCGTACCTGTTTCTTCCTGTATGTCATCCTGTAACGAGGCGGTAACCGAACCGCAGCCGCTTAAAATTACGATTGCAGAAATCAGTACTACACAGTATGCATATCGGTATTTCTTCATTTATAAGTCCCCTTAAAAAAAGAAGTCGACTTTGAAGCCGCTTTATAAACCATTCTATAAATAATTCCATGGATTGTCAAATAAACCGGCATAATTCCGACGATATGAAATATGCCGTTTTTCAGTTGGCACCTTCATTTATTACACTGAAACCGTTTTCAGTAAATTTCCCAATGATGGTATCCAGCTCAATTCCCTTCATTTTTGCAGCCTTCGGAATTGTCATTATCTTGCCGGCAGTTTTCAGCAAAGCAGGATTTGTAATATTTTCAAATCCAAGGTTTTTCAATATTTCTTTAATCTCCGGGTATTCAACTGTCAGTTCGAACACTGTCCTGGACAGGTCCAGAATTTTTTTATCCATATATTCACCGACCTTCCGCATTACACCTGTATTTATTGGTAATTTTTTTCAAAGCTTTGGATAATTCTCGCGATGTATTATTACCCATACTGTAAGAAAAATAAAACTTTTTGTTCCGTTTATTCAGTACTTTGAACTTCGGAATTTCTCCCAAGCTTTACTGCCCGCCATACTTACGGCTATGCCGAGTACTGCACAGGCGCACCAGAGGACTCTTGTACCCGCCCATCCGTAATTTTCCGCAAAAAACGCAAACAATGCACTGGAAACTGCACTTCCGAGGTAAATCGCCGCATCCAGGATGCCTGTAACCGACGACACAACCGAAAGTTTTGAAAAATGCATGGGAATTATACTGATCACCAGCACGTTAACTGCCGTCATCAGGCAGGTAACACCTGCAAAGCAGATCACGGTACCGGCCGCCGAGTCTGAAAATGCCAGCATCATAAGGCAAATACTCATAAATGTCATACCAAAGCAGAATGAAGACGATTTCATTTCGCTGCGGAACAGCTTGCTGTTTACCCAATGAGCAAGATATACACCGCCGAAATTGACTATCGGCATAAGTGTGGTCAGCAAAAGCGATTTTTCAGTACTCAATTTCAGGGTTTCTGTCAGGTACGTCGGAATCCATGTGGTCAAACCGTCCTTTAACAGCCCGTGTATAAATGAAACCAGAAGCAGCACGGGAAGCACCGTTCCGAAAAGGTTTTTCCACAGAACCCGGTTCCTGTCTGGATTTGTCTTGCCTGCTTCGGCGGCAGCACCGGATTCCACGCACAGCATCGGAACTGCACAGAAAAACCAGACAAACGTCACAGCCGCCATAATAATGCCGGCAGTCAGAAAACAAACACGGTAGGACGAAAAACGCAGGAGCAGCGCGCAAAGGCCGTAACTTGCAAGAATACCCGTCGGTACCGAAACACTAAGCACTACAACCGATATCAGGGGCTTTTCACTTTCTCCGGAATACGCATTCACGTCGGACACGATATGCATCAGGGCAGGCCAGACAAGTGCCTGCAGAACGCCGTTAACAGCCCATAGGATCGCCATCAGATTTATATTGTCAACAAAAGGGAACACCAGAGTAATAACTGCAGCCCCGCCAATACCTGTCCCGGCAAGCGTCGACGCCCTTAACCTGTCCCCTAAAAAACCACTCGGTATCTGCATAAGCGCATATGAAACAAAAAAACATGAAGCCACGGTTCCTAGCCCTGTTTTGGTATACAGACCCGCCGATACCATGTTGCCGATACAGGCAGAGAGACAGTATCTTCCGACATACAGCGCAGTATAAACACAAAAACACATTGCAAGCAGCAAATGTGCGTTTTTCGTGTTACGCAGTTTTTCGTGCATAGTCCCGGCATCCCGTTCTCTTGACTGCAATTATGAAGATCTGTTGACAATATGCCATAAACTAACAATATAATAACCCGGACAGGCAAAAACATAAATACCTTTTATATAATAGAAGTTATAAAAAATAATTATAACCCGGCAATTACAGGTATGATATAATGTGACATAACTGAAAACGTATACTGCATAGCCCTGGTTAGGCTTTTTTCTCTCTTTGCCTTATAAAACAAATCTGTATGAAATACAGGGAGGTCCTGGCATGGAAGACCTGAAGTGTAATGCCGAGCGTTTCACAGGTTTTGCAGATATTTATGACAATTCAAGACCCCGATGCCCTGAGAAAGTAATTGACATAATATTAAGATACCTGGAAAGAAAACCCTCCGTTGTTGTGGATCTCGGGAAAAAATATTTAAAAATATATTGAAGCCGCCGGAATTATATAATATTATATTAATTTAGAAATTTAAAATGCAATTTTTCATAACAAAAATTGCAAAAATACTGTATCAGAATCATCTGTTGTTATTCAGAGATTAAAAACGCATGTTTGCAGCAAAAAGCTGTAACACTTCACAGTTAAGGAGTAATTGAATATGCCGAAAAGAACTGATATTAAAAAAATTCTGATTATTGGTTCAGGACCGATAATAATCGGTCAGGCCTGCGAATTTGACTATTCCGGTACCCAGGCCTGCAAGGCCTTAAGACAGCTTGGTTATGAAATTGTGCTTGTCAACTCCAATCCAGCTACGATAATGACAGATCCGGGTATTGCTGATGCAACGTATATTGAACCCCTTAATCTCGAACGATTGACACAGATCATCGAAAAAGAACGTCCTGATGCCCTCCTTCCGAACCTGGGCGGCCAGTCTGCTCTGAATCTGTGCTCCGAACTGGCCAAAGCAGGTATCCTGGAAAAATACAATGTTGAAGTAATAGGTGTAAAGGTAGACGCCATTGAACGCGGAGAAGACAGAATTGCATTTAAGGAAACAATGAGAAAACTGGGAATAGAAATGCCCCGCAGCATGCCGGCATACAGTGTTGAAGAAGCCGAAAAAATTGCCCTTGAACTTGGTTTCCCGGTTGTTATTCGCCCGGCATACACCCTGGGAGGTACCGGCGGCGGACTTGTATATAACATTGAAGAACTGAGGCGTGTTGCAAACCGCGGTATTGCAGCAAGCATGGTGGGACAGATACTGGTTGAGGAATCTGTTCTCGGCTGGGAAGAACTTGAGGTTGAAGTTGTACGCGACGCAAAAAACAACATGGTGGCCGTGTGCTTTATTGAAAACATTGATGCAATGGGTGTTCATACGGGTGACTCGGTCTGCGCCGCCCCAATGCTTACAATCAGTCCGGAATTGCAGCAGCGTCTGAAGGATTATGCCTTCAGGATTGTTGAGGCAATAGAAGTAATCGGCGGCACCAATGTCCAGTTTGCCCATGATCCCGTATCCGACAGGGTTGTTATAATCGAGATAAACCCGCGTACCTCGCGGTCATCAGCCCTTGCTTCAAAAGCCACAGGTTTTCCGATAGCATTTATATCAGCCATGCTGGCAGTAGGAATAACACTTGACGAAATTCCTTACTACAAGGGTGGTACCCTTGACAAATACACACCTTCCGATGATTATGTCGTGGTAAAATTTCCCAGATGGGCATTTGAAAAATTCAAGGACGCGAAGGATCAACTGGGAACCCAGATGAAAGCCGTCGGAGAAGTAATGAGCATAGGCAAGACTTACAAGGAAGCCCTGCAGAAAGCAGTGCGTTCACTTGAAATCGGCCGCTACGGCCTTGGTTTTGCGAAGAACTACAATTCCATGGAACTGAAGGAATTGCTTGATCTTTTGATTGAACCTTCAAGCGAACGCCAGTTCATTATGTATGAAGCTCTTCGCAAGGGCGCAGATATTGATCAGTTATACGAACTCACCCATATAAAGAAATGGTTTATACAGCAGATGAAAGAGCTGGTTGAGCTGGAAGAGGAAATAAGAAAATATAAAGGTTCAAAGTTGCCTGACGAGCTTTTGATTAAGGCCAAAAAAGACGGTTTTGCTGACAAGTACCTGGCAATGCTCCTTGGAACAGTTGAAGAGGAAATACGGAATCAGAGAATCAGGCTTGGAATTATGCAGGAATGGGACATAGTTCCTGTAAGCGGTGTAGAGAATGCATGCTATTACTTTTCTACATATAACGGCGTAAAAAATGACGGTACACTTAAAAACGGAGCATCCGGCAAACCGAAAGTTATGGTACTGGGCGGCGGTCCGAACCGTATAGGCCAGGGAATTGAATTTGACTACTGCTGTGTTCATGCGGCTTTTGCCCTCAGGGATATGGGTTATGAGACAATTATTGTCAACTGTAATCCCGAAACCGTTTCCACCGACTATGATACATCTGATCGCCTGTATTTTGAGCCTCTTACCGTTGAAGACGTACTCAGCATTTATGAGCATGAAAAACCGGCCGGAATTATAATTCAGTTCGGAGGACAAACACCGCTGAATATTGCAGGAGACCTTGCAAAAGCCGGAGCCAGGATTCTCGGAACCACTCCCGAAACGGTGGATATGGCTGAGGACAGGGATCTTTTCAGACATATGATGGAAAAACTAAATATTCCGATGCCTGAATCGGGAATGGCAAGCAATCTGGATGAAGCCCTGGAAATCGCCAACAAAATAGGCTATCCGTTAATGGTAAGACCGTCCTATGTCCTCGGCGGTCGCGGCATGGAAGTGATATATGACCAGGGAATGCTCGAAAGATATGTTTCTGAGGCAAAAGGTGTCACACCCGATCGACCCCTTCTTATTGATAAATTCCTGGAAAATGCAATTGAAGCCGAAGCTGACGCCATTTCCGACGGCAGTAATACCTTTGTGCCCGCTGTAATGGAACATATTGAACTTGCCGGCATACATTCCGGCGACTCAGCGTGCGTAATACCTCCCATCAGCCTGAAGCCTGAACATATTGAAACCATAACCGAATATACGACCAAAATAGCAAATGAATTAAAAGTTGTCGGATTAATGAATATTCAGTATGCCGTTTACAACGACAGGGTTTACGTGCTTGAAGCAAATCCGCGTGCGTCGAGGACGGTGCCTCTCGTGTCAAAGGTCTGCAATATTTCAATGGCACGCCTTGCCACAGAGATAATTATTGCCGCTGAAAAAGGCCGCAAGTCTCCGGTAACAGGACTGAAAAGACGGAAAATTTCTCATTTTGGTGTAAAGGAAGCAGTATTCCCGTTTAACATGTTCCATGAAGTGGACCCGCTGCTAGGTCCTGAAATGCGTTCAACAGGAGAAGTTCTGGGTATTGCAAATTCCTTCGGGCTGGCTTATTTCAAAGCCCAGGAAGCAACCCAGGTTCCTCTTCCGACAGGCGGAGCTGTTTTAATGAGTATTGCCGACAGGGATAAACCGTATCTTCTTGAAATTGCCCGAAAGTTTGCTGAGCTTGATTTTGAGATAATTGCCACCGAAGGAACCTATAACTACCTTATGAGCAATGGTATAAAATGCCGCAAGGTCAGAAAAATGTATGAAGGAAGACCAAACATAGTGGATTTGATCCTGAACGGCGAAATACAGCTCGTAGTGAATACACCTTCGGGAAAACAGAGCCAGCATGACGATTCATATATAAGAAAGAGCGCAATAAGGTATAAAATCCCGTATATTACCACAATGACAGCCGCTCTCGCAAGCGTAAAGGGAATTGCAGCATACAGGGAAAGCCATGAAACTGACGACAGGGTAAAATCACTGCAGAGTTACCATGAAGATATTGGTACCTGATGCAGTTTGGGGAGAGTGCATATTCTTGGGTGGAGTATTTGGCGTTGTATCAAAAAATGATTGCGTAATGGACCTGTACTTTGGTACCGATTACCATTCCCACCTCGGAACAAGCCGCGGCGGGATGGCGGTATGGTCGGGGAAATCATTCTCCAGGTCCATACATAATATTGAAAATGTACAGTTCCGCTCAAAATTTGAAGTGGATTTGTCTGCTATGAGCGGTAATATGGGCATTGGCTGCATAAGCGACAATGAACCCCAGCCGCTCCTGGTACGCTCTCATCTCGGGCATTACGCAATTACAACCGTTGGCCGCATAAACAACCTGGATCAGATTGTCGACCACTGCCTGAAATCAAACAAAATGCATTTTCTAGAGATGACCCGCGGTGAAATTAACCCTACCGAGGTTGTTTCCGCATTAATTGACAGGGAAGAAACAATCAGGGACGGTATACTGCGTGTCCATGATACAATTGACGGCTCATGCACAATGCTGGTTCTGACCAACAGCGGTATATATGCGGCAAGGGATCGACTTGGAAGGACTCCTCTGATTGTGGGCAAAAAGGAAAGTTCATACTGTGTTTCGTTTGAATCCTGTGCATTTACCAACCTGGGTTACAGCCCGTATTATGAACTTGGGCCGGGTGAAATCGTTCTGATCACCCCTGACGGAATTGAGCAAATAAACCCGCCGGGAGATAAAATGAAAATCTGTTCCTTCCTCTGGGTGTATTACGGATACCCCTCATCAACATATGAGGGTGTCAATGTTGAGGTAATGCGCAACAGAAACGGCGCGATTATGGCTCGAAATGACAAAGTGGACGTTGACTGTGTTTCGGGAATACCTGATTCAGGTGTGGCCCATGCAATAGGATATTCCAACGAAGCAAAAATACCTTACGTCAGGCCGTTTATCAAGTATACTCCCACATGGTCAAGAAGTTTCATTCCCCAGACCCAGGAAGTAAGAAATCTTATCGCCAAAATGAAACTCATGCCCATTGTGGATCTGATAAACGGAAAAAGACTTCTGTTCTGCGATGATTCAATAGTTCGCGGTACGCAGCTCAGGGAAACCGTTCAGTTCCTATACAACCATAACGCCAGGGAGGTTCATGTCCGCTCTGCCTGCCCGCCGCTTGTTTTCGGCTGCAAATACCACAATTTCTCGAGATCCAGGTCTGAAATGGAGCTTATTACACGGCAGGCAATCAAGGTACTGGAGGGTGACAGCAATGCCAGTCTGGAACAATACTGCGATCACAGAACAGAAAAATACTGTCGCATGATCGAATATATAAGAAAGCAGCTTAATTTTACATCTCTGAAATATCAGACACTTCCGGACATGCTTGATGCAATAGGCCTTCCCCACGAAAAGCTGTGCACCTATTGCTGGAACGGCAGGGAGTGAATACCTGATTTCATTGAAATATAGGCATTAACGGCATCAAACGTGAGCCTGCCGGGATACGATTCAATCACCCGGATGCCCGATCTTTCAAGAATGTAGAAAGTGCGTCGCCTGTCATCTGTAATTTTCAGGGCGGCGCTTTTTGTAAAAATATCTTCGTTAACGGTTATCTTTCCCGATGCTTCATTATGGAGAGAAGGGTTTTTTGTGCACAGAACAATAACCCTGTATCCGGATGCACAGGTTTTCCAGGCGCTTATTATATCCATCGCATGTTCAGTGTTAAACGGATCGGTAAACAAAAGTACAAGGCTTTGCCTTTTCTGCTCTTTCTGCAGCGTAGAAAACGCTTTCCGGTAATCGGCATAGTTTTCGGTTGTGCAGATATTGTACATATTTTCCGCCAGCCGAAGGAAATGACCTGTTCCCTTGCCTGCCGGAACAAACCTGTTTATTTCACTGTCAAAGGACAGAAAACCGATATTATCCCCGCAGTTTATTACCGTTTCCGCCACGGTAAATGCAGCATTCACAGCGTAATCCAGTTTCGTAATTTCGTTGATCTCGTCTCCCATAACCCTGCCGGTATCTATCAGTAAATATACATACTGGTTTCTTTCCGGTTCATGATGGTTTGTATGAACCATCCCGGTTTTTGCCGTTACATTCCAGTTAATGTGCCTGAAATCGTCACCCGGAATATACTCCCGGACGCTTTCAAATTCGGTTCCCATGCCAAGACTCCGGATTCTTTTCAGCCCTGACAGCAGCCTGTTTTTCTGAGCGGTCAGCAGCTGACTGTTCCTGAGATCTTTCAGGTTCGGATACACCCTGACGCTGTTGCTGATACCAATCGTTCGGGAAAAAACACACAGACCAAGAACACCGGTTATTCTGACATACAGATCGGGGAAAACAAATTCACCGCGCTTTGTCGGTCTAACCCTGTAATATATGTTTTTATTTTCACCGGGACTAAGTGTAAATTTTAAGATCTCTTCGTCAACTGCAAAACTTTCCGGGACACTGTCCCTGAGTTCAATTCTGAATCTGCGGTTATAAGGATTCTCAACAAATATATCAATCCTGTTCCATGCGGATAGGGACAGCGTTTTTCCGGCTTCCCTTCTGAACCCGAAATTCCCGGGTCCGGGGGATATATAAAAATCGGCAGCCAACAACGCAACCAGTATTAAATTGTACGCAAGCAGGGCATATGCCATGACTCCGGATATCTGTGACAGAGCTGCCGGTACTATCCCTGCCAGAAACAACAGAATAAACCGTCTTGTTACAAACATACGCATCTCAGCCCAATCTGTTCGGTTATCTCGGGATTTCCACCGTTCGCAGTATTCCTTCCAGGATATCATCAACCGTAACATTATCCAGCAATGTCTCGGGCTTTACAATAATTCTGTGCCTCAGAACAGGCTTTACCACTTCAATGACATCCTCAGGTATTACAAAATCACGGCCCGAGACTGCTGCAACGGTTTTGGCACATTTCATCAGTGCGATGGATGCACGGGAGCTTGCCCCGAGAAGCACTGCACCGGAAGTTCTTGTTGCATATATTATCGATGTGATATAGCGTATTATATTTTCATTTACATATACTCTGCCGATTTCCTGTACAACCGAAAACCATTCTTCAGGCTCAACCACGGGTGAAACGGTTTCGGGACTTATTGCACCGCCGGTTTCATTAACCCTTTTAAGAAGCATTTCTTCCTGTACCGGAGGTAAATGATTTATTGTCAGCTTCATTAAGAATCTGTCCAGCTGAGCTTCGGGTAACGGATAGGTTCCTTCAAACTCCAGAGGATTCATTGTGGCCAGAACCATGAACGGTTTCGGAAGTTCATATGTTTCGCCGTCTATTGTCACATTGCCTTCTTCCATGCATTCGAGGAGTGCTGACTGGGTTTTCGGTGTGGCCCGGTTTATTTCATCAGCAAGCAGTATATTTGTAAAAACAGGACCCTTTTTGAAATAAAAAGCGCTGTTTTTTACATCAAATACTTTTGTTCCTGTTACATCGGAAGGCAGAAGATCGGGAGTAAACTGTATCCTGGCAAAGTCGGCCTTAAATGTCCGGGCAAGCGTTTTCGCCGACATTGTTTTTCCGATGCCGGGAACGCCTTCAATCAAAACATGCCCGCCCGTAAACAGTGCAATAACAAGGTGCTCAAGAAATTCATCCTGTCCGACAATAACTTTCTTCAGTTCATTCATTAACCTGTCGTGTTTATCCCTGATGACAGTCGGTGTAAAATCCATATTCATCTCATCCCTTTCCAATGGCTTTGTCAATGCTATCAATCTCGTTTTCCAGCTTTTCAAGCTCAAATACCAGGGCTTTGAGCTTCTTTTTGCTCAGTTTGCCCGTTCTGAGACAGTGCTCGCATTCAGCAGTAACAGATATTGCCTTTTCCCTTATCGGGCCCGGAAGTGATAAAAACCTTGCGTGTTTCCGGATAAAACAGCTATAATAGTTTGACAGCACCAGCGGATACGCCTTCATTCGCTGATATAACCCGGAAAGCGCCATGACTGTCTCATTTTCAGGTCTTTTATCCATCTTTCCGGAGTCCCTCGCCCTTCCGAAAGTTTTCCATCCCCTTACACAAACAAGGATAATCACAATGGCAAGCTGTATTGCAATCAGCTGGCCTGTCGGTCCAATCAAATCCCAAAGGCCCGGTGCCGGTTTCTGCATGAACTGGTAATACTCATTGAATACCACTTTCGGATTATCAATTCTGAGAAGTGCCTTGATAAACGCAACAGCAGCATCGTTACCCGAGATATTTTCGTTCAGAAAACTGTTGGCACTGTCCAGTATACAGACCAGCCCATTCTCCAGTCCATACCAGGTAACCGTAATATTTCCCGTGGTTTCAACTTCGTACCACTGCCTGGTTTCTGAGATAAAATCAAAAATCCACAGGTTTCCCGCACTTTTGCTTTCAATAATCAATACCAGCGTATTCCCGGAACACATCCAGTTCTTAAGACCTTCCTGCTCCTCTTCTTCATTGAAAAGGGATTCTGCTGGACGGTATACAACCATTACAGAATTTTCTCCGAAAAATTTTACAGGGTAATGAAACCGCGAAACATTAAAACCGCATTTTTCTGTAAGAAGGTACAAAGCTTTTATGCCGGTCCTGTCCGCATTATACGAGGTGTAATCGGGATATTCCCTTCTGTATACCGTTACGGAATACAGCGTAAGCACCGCGGCAAGCAATACAAATATTGCAAGTAAAAACAGAAAGCTTTTTTTCAGCCGGTCTTTCATACCGGTTTCTCCTTCTGATTTTTATAGAACTCAAACCACCGTAATACGCTTATTTCGTCAACGGCCCTGTTCCCGTAGCAGCATTCATCGAAAAGTGATGAAAACTCTGCCATCGGGGAAACAAGACTTTGATCTTTTAACCCTATTTCACGGATATACATGCGGTTTGTTTTCCATTTTTCTATCCGAATGAGTTTTCTTCTGTCAAATTCAAGAAGTACGGCTATATAAAGAAACCTTAAAGCCCATGAATATTCTCCCTTGTTTATGCTTTCAAAATATCCTGAAATCGCCTCTTCAGGCTTTTTCAGATAGTCATATGCCGTTGGAATCCGAGCCTGCCCTAAACGCCCCTTACGATATATTCTGCCTGCCAGGAGCCTTGCCAGAAAAAACAGAATAGCCGCTGAGGCCAGAAATAACAATATTTTGGCAACCGGCTGCAGAACAGGACTGTTCATCTCATAATCAATCCGTATCCCGTGGCCCGGCCTGTAACCAAAAACTTTCCTTACCCATTCGAGTATTGCTTCCCAAATGCTGTTAAGAATCCTTACTACGGAATTTTGACCATTGTTATTATCCTGAAACTCACGCCTTTTTAAAATTTCAGCCAGTATATTACGTATTTCCTGTTCGGTGATTTTATCAGTTTGCATCAGGCGCCTCCTGCAGCAGGTATTTCCTTCTTTCAATTTCCTCCAGTCTAATCTTCCGGAGTGTTATTTCCATATCAAGACCTTCCCGTTTTACTCTCAGGGTAATGTACAGGGCTGTAAGAATGCATGTTAAAAGCGGACGCAGTATTTCGGAAAAAATCTGAGTTATAACTGTACCAATTCTCAACAGCTCAATATCAAAATTGCCCGAAACCAGGCTGACGATACTGAAAACAGAACTTACCACAAAAGGGAACAGCCAAACCAGTATGTATCCGGATGCAAAGGTAAGGCCAATAAGAAAAAAACCATTCCTGCCAATGGAATTACACCTTCCGATACTTGAGCCTGCTTTCTGCTGCTCAATGCATATTGCGGGCAGAAACATCCAGTATTTCCCGCAAAAAAAACCCACTGTCATCAGAATAAAAATTATGGTTACGGCAACGATTAAAATCCCCGAAGCTCCCATAACAACGGCTGTTTTCGGTGATGTAAAACCTGCCGCAGACATGCCGATAATACCAAACGACAATGCAAACATCCCGGCAACAAGAACTATGTAAAGAACGGCGAAAACGGCACACTGTATCAGGATATACAGCATTCTTCCGAGAAGCAGCATCCCAAACTGGCTGAAACATTCTTTCACAGCCTGTTTAACCGTTCTTTTCCGGTTCAGAACAATATCGGAATAAATAATTTTGACGATGGATCCTTCCATAAAATTTTTCAGGGTAAGAGTATAAATTCCCTGAAGAACCACCGAACCAAACAGCATTGCATACAGCGTAAGCATTGATGGTAAAATTTCATTCGGATCGACTGTCACCATGCCGGCCGGATTCAGTAAATTACCATATTGTTCTGTAAATACGGGATTAAATACAGTAAGCAGTATCATTGCAGGAATATTGAATATAAGGTTTAATATCAGAATTTCTTTAAAATGCTTTCTGAAAAGAAAAATACCGTAATCCAGAACATCGGTAAAAGTCGCCTTCTTAAGGGCTCTTAAGGAATTCATAAATCCTCCGCCAAAAAATCTGTTTTTATTATCATATAATACCAATAAATTCGTGTCAAACACGTGAACAAAAAACAGGCCTGGTTGGTGTTTTCCGTCCTGTAAACAGTTTGACGCAGGAGTATCAATACCCCGGGTCACTGCCGGGGTGTACCTTATGGCAGCCTCAGATAAAAAAAGGGCGGTTACCCGCCCTTTAACAACACCGTCAGCAGTTTTATCTTCTTGCCAGCGAGAACCAGTGGACCACAAGGTTAACAAACATTTTTATCCATGTGGCTTTGCCCACTTCTTCAGTCACAACAAGAGGAATATTCAGAATTTCCCTGTTTTCAAGCAGCAATACCATTTCACCGGCTTTATCGCCGACGGAAACAGGTGCATTCACATACTCAGGTATTCTGATTTCTTCCTGTACTTTATCCCGCTGACCTCTTCTCAGAAGTACCGAACTGTTATCCTGATATGCAACCGGTACCGAAAGTTTAAGTCCTTTCCTTACATTTACGTTACCTGCTATGGCATCCTTCCTTTCCACTTTAAGAATTTCATAGTTTGAAAAACCATAATCCAGTATTTTTGTGGTCTCGGAAAATCGCAGGCTCATATTTTCAGCACCAAGTATTACCGAAATTAAATCCAGTCCGTCGCGGGATGCAGTAGCTGCAAGGCAGTATCCGGCAGCATTCGTGAAACCGGTTTTCAGTCCTGTCATCCCCCTGTACCTGCCGATGAGATGATTAGTATTGTCCAAATCAAAGGTCCCGTTTCTGAAAGTATCATGCCTTATTGTTGTATACTCAAGAATCAGAGGATACTTGGTTATAAGCTCTCTTGCCATAATCGCAACATCTCGGGCGGTACTGTAGTGACCCTCATCGGTTAAGCCCGAGCAATCCAGGAAATAAGTGTTGTTCATTCCCAGTTCCCTTGCTTTTTCATTCATCAGGGACACAAAAACCCCTTCGCTGCCTGCAACATGTTCCGCCAGTGCAACAGATGCATCATTGGCCGAGTGAACAGCGACTGCCTTCAGGAGATCATGTACGGTGAATTCCTCGCCGGCAGCAAGGTAAACCTGTGAACCACCCATGCCTGCAGCATTCTCGGATACCACCACTACATCGTTAAGACTGATCTTGTTTTGCGCAATGGCCTCCATAACCAGCAGCATTGTCATAATTTTTGTAATGGACGCAATGGGTCGTTTTTCATCACTGTTCATTTCGAAAATTATATCCCCTGTATTGGCGCACATTAGTAATGCAGACCTGGCCTTAATTTCAAACGGAACATTCTCAACTACAGGTGCTTTCTGGTTTTCACCCTGTTGTTCATTCTCATCCTTGATCCCGCTTTCACTATCAACGGCAAGAACTCCCGAATTTATCGGAACAAAAACAAGAGCACACAATAAAACCCATATGAGTATTTTTTTCATCATTCCAGGATAACTCCCGAACTTTGATCTCATAATAAATGTATGCATGGCCCATATGGGTTTATTCAGGCTTATTTTTATTTTAAGCATCCGTGTTCACTGGACTTTCCCAAGGATTAAAGGCCGCTTCTGCACAGGAACAGGGCTGATACTGACCGCATTTTCCAGGATATCAAGCGCTTCAGCTGCTCTTGCCTGATCAGAAGTATGCAGAATTGCAATCGTTTCACCCGGTTCAACCCTGTCGGCAGGTTTTTTCAGAAGTTCCATACCGGCCGAAGGATCTATTATATCATCCTTCTTTTTTCTGCCTGCTCCGAGTATAAGTGATGCATATCCAAGCCTTTCGGCATTCATTTTTTCAATATAACCCGGCTTTTCCGACTTCCATTCAGCCCTGTATTCAGCCTTCGGCAATTTTGAAGTATCTTCTATGGCCTTTGGATCGCCACCCTGCCTTATGACCATTTCAATCAGCTTGTTTAATGCAGTGCGTTTTTCTATTGCTTCAACAGCAAGACTGCGGCAGAAATCAATATTGCCCTTTCCCGCAATATGCAGCATATTTGCGGCAAGTTCAATACAAACTTCCCGGAGATCTTCGGGGCCTTGCCCTTTCAGTACTTGAACCGCTTCGCTTACTTCCAGGGCATTTCCGATATTATTTCCCAGCGGTCGGTCCATATCTGTTATCAGCGCCACCGTTCTTCTTCCTGCACCATTGCCTATGTCCACCATCAGCCTTGCAAGTTTTTCAGCTTCTTCAAAGGTTTTCATGAATGCACCGCTGCCCGTTTTCACGTCAAGAACTATTGCATCCGAGCCCGAAGCAAGTTTCTTGCTCATTATGCTCGCAGCAATAAGTGATATATTCTCCACTGTACCGGTAACATCCCTGAGTGCATAAAGTTTTTTATCGGCAGGCGCCAGGTTTTCGGTCTGGCCGGCAACTGCAATGCCTATTTCCTTTACATTCCGGACAAATTCATCGCGTGAAAGGTTTGTGCGAAAACCGGGTATCGACTCCAGCTTATCAATCGTTCCACCTGTGTGACCCAATCCCCTTCCCGACATCTTGGCCACAGGTACACCGCATGATGCAACTACAGGACCAACTACAAGGGTTGTTTTGTCCCCGACACCGCCGGTGCTGTGCTTATCCACCTTAATACCCGGTATACAGGAAAGATCGACAGTATCACCCGAATGCAGCATGGCTTCAGTCAGCCACAGCGTTTCATCGGTATCCATTCCGTTGAAATAGACGGCCATAAGAAAGGCAGAAGCCTGATAGTCAGGTATTTCACCCCTTGTATACCCGTCCACGAAATATTTTATTTCTTCCCTTGTAAGTTTCATCCCGTTCCGTTTCTTTATAATCAGGTCAAGTGCAAACATACATGTACCCCCCAGACTTTATACCATTGCCGGTGAAACTGTCACTGTTTTACCGGATTGTATCCGGCCTGTCCGTATCTGTGAAGAAAATAACTGCTTTCAGGTATCCAGGATCATGCTCAGGAAGCTCTCTCCGCATAGACTGTTTTCCAGTCCAAAATAATCAGCTATGGTTTTAGCCACGTCCGAATAGGTTTTCCTGGTATTGAGATTTACTCCCTTCTTCACATGTTTTCCTGTTACAAGCAGCGGAACATATTCCCTGGAATGATCAGTGCTGGCCGTTGTCGGATCGCACCCGTGATCGGCGGTAATTACAAGTATATCTTCTTCCTTCAGGTTCTCCATTATTTCGGGCAGTCTCATGTCGAATTCCATTAAGGCCTTCGCATATCCTTCCACATTGTTTCTGTGGCCGTAAAGCATGTCAAAATCCACAAGGTTGGTAAACAGCATTCCTTCAAATTCTTCCTTTATCCATTCTATTGTCCTGTCAATTCCGTCGGAGTTTGAATGGGTATGGACCGATTGTGTAATTCCCGAACCTGCAAAAATATCCTCTATTTTTCCTACCGCGCGGACTTCATATCCGTTATCCGCAAGATAGTTCAGCACGGTTTTTCCGTGAGGCTTGATCGAAAAATCCTTTCTCCTGTCGGTTCGGGTATAATTCCCCGATTCACCCGTAAAAGGCCTTGCAATAACTCTTCCGACACCATAATCCCCGGTAAGCATTTCACGTGCAATCCGGCATATCCTGTACAGTTCATCGACGGGTATAACACTTTCATGGGCAGCAATCTGGAACACGCTGTCCGCAGATGTATATACAATCGGATAACCCGTACTCACATGTTCATCACCCAGTTCCTGGATTATTGCCGTTCCGGAGGCGGGTTTGTTTCCGAGAATTTTTCGGCCTATTCTTTTCTCAAATTCATTTATTAGTTCGTCGGGAAAACCATTCGGAAACAGAGGAAAAGGTTTATCCAGGATAAGGCCTGCCAGTTCCCAGTGCCCGGTTGTAGTATCCTTTCCGGCAGATTTTTCTGTCATTCTTCCATAAGATCCTGTAAAACTTATTTTGCCGGGATCGGTTGTTGTGCGGTATGTTTCCTTGAATCCGTCAATATGTGCAAGCCCGAGACTTTCAAGGTTGGGCAGCGAAAAATTTTCCACTATACGGGAAATATGTCCGATCGTATTACTGCCTTCGTCTCCGTAGACCCAGCTGTCAGGCTGCTCTCCGATACCGGCACTGTCCAGTACAATAACAATGACTCTTTTCATCTGCATGCCTCCCATTTTTAAGGATTTGCTCATCCTATTCATATATTATCATTTATCTGATAAAATAAACAGCATAAGCATTCCCGGTAACAAGATAAACGCTGTGAAAGGAAATCGGCAATGTGTAAATGGTATGTAGCTGTTCCTGTGTGTTTATTGATTATATTTGTCTACATGCTTGTTCAGGCATCAATATACAGAACAAGACACTATAATCTGAATCTTGGCGCCGGACTCAGGTTTCTGCACCTTACTGATATTCACATTAACCTTTTGCTCGTACCGTCCTTTTGTCTGAAAAAGACGATATTGAAATCAAATCCGGATTACATCCTGATAAGCGGCGATTTGATTGAAAAACCGGACAACCTGAGTAAATTTGTTATTTGGTATAAAAAACTGGGTATTGAAGTCCCGGTGTATGCCGTATACGGAAACCATGAGCACAGGTGTTTCAGGCAAACCCCGTCATTCAGGGACAAGTTTGACGATACAATGGAAAAACTGAATATACGGCTGATGATAAACGAAGTGGTTTTCCTCCACGGGAAAACATCAGGCAAACCGAAAAGAATTGCGCTTATAGGTATTGACGACATAAAGACCGGAAAACCTGTCAATAACGAACTGTTTTCAGGATTAAGGGACATATGTGATAAAGTTATTGCATTCTCCCATAATCCGGATGTTTCATTGCATATTCCCGAAAACAGCGTAGATTTGCTTTTGACAGGTCATTTTCACGGTGGTCAGATATGGATGCCTTTTAAGCTTGAATACCTGCTGCTGCGAAAAGACAAATTAAGCAAAATGGGATACATAAAAGATTTTGTAAAAATACGCGGCAATTTGGTTTATATAAGCAGGGGACTTGGAACTGTCCTCGTTCCTTTTCGCTTTTTCTCGGTCCCTGAAGTTACCGTTATTGATATTTAATGCATTCCTCCTGCGATGTTCTGTATTGCCTTTATTGTAAGTTCTATTTCGGTTTCATCGTTAAAGTAGCCCGGACTGATCCTGACAAGCCCGGTACCCGACGTTCCCAAAGCCTGATGGGATAAGGGTGCGCAGTGAAATCCGCTTCGCGTACAGATTCCGTATTTTCGGTCGAGCAAATAGCTGACTTCCGACGAATCCATATTGCTGACCGAAAATGCAAAGATTCCCGAGTTTTGATCAGGAGCCGGCGAATAGACAGTAATGTTTTCCTCCTTTGAAAGGCCGTCAAAAAGCATGGCCAGCAGCTGCTTTTTCTTTATTTGTATGTTTTCCATGCCGGTTTCATTAATAAATGATATGCCTTTGCCAAGGCCGACAATACCGGGCACATTCAATGTACCGCTTTCAAGAATATCCGGGAAAACTTCGGGCTGGAAAAACCGATCTGAAAAACTTCCCGTGCCGCCCTGGACAAACGGTTTTATCGTAATACCCTCCCTGACATACAGGCCGGCTGTCCCCTGCGGTCCCAGAAGGCCCTTATGCCCGGGAAAAGCCAGCATGTCAATATTCATTTTTTCAACATCTATCGGTATAGTTCCCGCACCCTGTGCCGCGTCTACAAGAAAAGTTATGCCAAGTGTTCTGCATATTTTCCCGGCTTCGGCAACCGGCATTATTGCACCTGTGACATTTGACGAAATGGTCATGCAGAAAAGGTCAATTCCTTTTCTCAATGTCTTTTTTATACTCTGAACAGTAATTCTGCCATATTTGTCAGGTTCAATAATCTCCAGACTGATAATACCCCTTTTTTCAAGTGTTTTAAGCGGTCGCAGCACCGAATTGTGTTCCATTGCCGTTGTTACGACAGCAGACCCTTCGGCTATAACCCCATAAATGGCTGCATTCAGGGCATATGTAGTATTTGGCATAAATGCAACTCTCATTGGATCGCTTATATTAAAGAATTTCGCTGTGAGTTCCCTTACGCCAAGTACCGCATCTTCAGTCTGACGTGCCATGGCATGTGCGCTTCTGCCCGGATTGGCACATCCCCTTTTCATTATTTCCATCATTGCCTGAATTACCTGCGGTGGCTTAGGCCAGGATGTTGCCGCATTATCCAGATAAATCATGATTATACTCCTTTTCCCTCTCAATACTTAATTATATGAAGAAGCACCACAGAATTTAACCCCATTTTACACCGGCTTGTTTTTTTTACTCCCGTGTGATAAAAATTTTTGTATACATAAAATTTAAGTTAAAGGAAGGATATTATGAAGATTTATAAAATTACAGATCCTCCGATTAAATTATACGGGCTCAATGTAATTGACCCGGATAAAGGGAATTTCTGGCGCCTCAACCAGGATATCATGGAAAAAATGCCCCAGTATAAGGATGCCGGCAAACGGTGTTTCGGGGGAAGAGCCAGATTTATCACCGACTCATCAACGATAACAATACGCATGGAACTGAAAACCCTGTACGTTGACAGATGCATCTGCCTGCCCGGTTCCGCCGGAATAGACATTTATTACGGCACAGGGCTTGAATCCCGCTTTGCCGGTTATGTTGCGCCGGCCAATTATGCTGAGTCCAGCAAGGTTGCTGAAGCAAAGATTGCAGGTCCCGGCAGACCTGAAATGGTGACAATAAATTTACCACGCAATGAACAGCTTGCTTCACTTGAGATAGGCATAGACGATGACGCAAACATTTGCGAACCTGCTGAATACCGAATAACAAAGCCCATTATTTACTATGGATCATCCATAACCGAAGGCGGCTGTGCACCAAGACCGGGAACGGCATACACCAGTTTGCTTTCCAGGTGGCTTGATGCCGACTATTTCAACTATGGTTTTTCAGGGGCGGCAAAGGGAGAGCCGGTATTTGCGGAATATATTGCCGGGCACAGGGATATTTCCCTTTTTGTGTACGACTATGATCACAATGCGCCCACTCCCGAACATCTGGCTGATACACATGAAAAGTTTTTCAGAATAGTCCGGGAAGCACACAGGGATATTCCGGTGATTATGATGTCAAGACCTGACTTTGACAGGAATCCGGAGGACAGCATAGAACGCAGAAATATAATTTACCGGACATATCTGAATGCCCGGAATTCAGGCGACAATAATGTTTATTTCATTGACGGCATGCAATTTTTCGGTATAACCGGAAGAAGCGAGTGTACCATTGACGGATGCCATCCCAACGCGCTTGGTTTTATGCGTATGGCTGAAACTATTTACCCTCTTGCATCGAAGCTTCTTGCAAAATATTAAATAATAATCCAACGGACGGTATTCAGCCTCTGAATTCCGTCCGTTTTTTTGTTACCGCAGAAAATAAGCCTGTAAAACACAGTATTATTTTGAAATGGAATCAAGATATTCCTTAACTTTTTTCATGTCCATAAACAGTTCTTCTTTTTTTGCCGGATCTCTCAAAACCGCAGCAGGATGGTAAGTCGGCATTATTCTGAAAAAACCCGGCCTTTCAACCCAGTTGCCTCTTGCCTTCGTGATGCGGGCATCTCCGCCCACAATATATTTCAGTGCGACAGAACCGAGGCAAACTATTATTTTAGGTTTTATGTACTTTACCTGAAATCTCAGAAAGGGAAGACAGGCTTCGGCCTCTTCCCTTGTCGGCTCCCTGTTGTTCGGCGGGCGACATTTCACTATATTGCAGATATAATAATCGTCAGGTTTGAACATCAGTGCATTAAGCAAATGATCAAGAAGCTTTCCTGCGCGTCCGACAAAGGGCAGTCCCGTAAGATCCTCCTGTTCTCCGGGACCTTCCCCGATAAGCATCAGAGGTGCATCTACATAATTTCCCCTGCCGACAACAACATTTGTTCTTGTCCTGGCAAGTTCGCACTTTGTACAGCTCTGACAGGCTCTGACAAAATCTTCGTAAAGTTTCCGGTCCTTCATTCTGATTTCCTTTGCAAAGTTTATCTGTAGTTATCCTATCACAAAACCGGAATGCTGAAAAGGACCGGAGCACGAAAAATCTGATTACTGATTGTACTTTTCAGCCCATTCCTGAAAAGACAGCTTTTCTTCACCTTTTCTTTTTTTTACGTCATTCTTTGACGGAAAGTCACCGCTTGTTTCAATTAAAAACGGTCTGTTATCAACGTAATTTTTCAGGGGTTTGTTAACCCTGTAAGCCCCTTTTATTTTCGCAAAATTTGTTCCTGTGATGTCCCTGTTATAGCCGTTGTCCTTATCCAGTTCACCGGTCACGTTATCCCCTCTTTCTTCTTAAGATTTTTAAGTAACTGGTGTAGACCTGAAAATAAAAAAGCACAATACAACGCAGAAAACCAAACCATGCTTTCTGCATTTGTATTGTGCCCGCTGAAAATGGATACTATTCGGTTATTTCTCCTGCTTTTTTCAATGCAATCTTGGTTAATACCGGTCCGGTCAGTTCATAAATAAACGTGGCCGAAAGGACAACCGCACGAATAGGTGCCGCATATGCGGGCAATGACTGGGCTGCGAGCAGCGAAAGCCCGATGGCAACACCCGCCTGCGGAATCAGTGTCAGACCCAGGTATTTTTTTACCGTTTCGGGAGCTTTAGTAATCACTGCACCAAAATTGGCACCCAATACTTTACCCAGAAATCTTGAGATTATGTACAGGATGCCCATTAATCCTACCTTCGGCAGAATTGTAACATCTAGCTCTGCACCGGAAACTACAAAAAACATAACATACAGAGGAGGTGTGACTTTTTCGGCAAGGCTGAAAATTGATGACGCCGAATCCACGAGGTTGACAACGGTAGCTCCAAGGCTCATACACAGCAGCAGGGGCGACAGATTCAGCATACTCGCAATTGAAGATGCCAGGAAAACAAAGCCCGTTATTATTATCAGTCGATTTGATTCCTTTTTGAAATACTTGAGGGGTATCCTGAACAGCAGCCCCAATATAACCCCGATCACAAACGAACCTATAATCTCTGCAAAAGGTACCAAAACCGACATTACGGCAGAAGCTTGTCCAGGGTTTTGCATGGTATTGACAACGGCCATCAGAAATCCGAACAAAATCAGCGCAATCGCATCATCAATAGCTACTACACTTAACAGTGTTTCAGAAACCGGACCTTTTGCGCTGTACTGCTTTACAACCATGACCGTCGCTGCAGGTGCGGTAGCTGAAGCAATTGCTCCCATTAGCAGTGCAATTTCCAAATCGACTCCGATAAGAATCAGTGACAGGGTTACAAAAATCGATGCGGCCACTGCCGCAACCGTTGCAATAACAACCGACATGCTTCCTACTTTTTTCAGGTACGATATCCTGAATTCGGCACCAATGGAAAACGCAATAAATGCCAGTGCCATTTCGGATACCAGTTCAAGACTTTTAACCAGGTCGGCAGGAAATACTTTCAGGCAGTATGGACCCAAAATAAGTCCCGCAAGGAGATATCCTGTTACATTAGGAAGTTTCAGAAGCTTTACTGCACGGCCGAAAATTAGCCCTGACAGTAATATCAGGGACAGGTAAAACAGAGTTGTCAGTTCCATATGCTATTAATCAATCCCTTCTGCTGAAATGATAGGAATAGTAAACATTGCTGCGGAATCAGGTTCGGACATGTCTCCAATGACCTGATGGATGACTTTGCGTGCCTTTTCCAGTTTTTCCTCGTCCAGTGCCATAAAAATGGTTTTACTTTCTTTCCGATCGCAGTTTATATGCATCCATGGTGAACCAAAAATCGGCTGGTGCTCCATGCAGCCCGCCAGTTCCTTGATCATACCGGTACTGTTAATAATAGTGGCGCCTGTTATACCTTCGTTCATAAAACCTTTCAAAAGGTCTTCCAGTTTCTCCACCCTGTTAAGTACCAGAAACAGCAACTGCATTATAACTACCTCCATTCTTCACGTAAATTGCTGAATCATGTATGAAGGTATAAGGTTAAATGTATCCAACAGTTTAATATCATACTACTGTGAATTTAAAAAGTCAAAATAATTACGGAAAAAAACAGGCCAAAAAATAACAAAGGGCAGAAATTTTTCCTGCCCCTTTGGGTTTATCTTCAGATAACTCCAACGCTCTGTTATTTATACAATAATTCGAAAGCGCTTCTCTCCTTTTGCAGGAACGCGAGGTTAATTCCATTGATAAATTCTTCGTTGGTTTTTGTCTGCATAAGACGGTTTATTATCATTTCGGTTACCTCTGCAGTTCCCATGTTGCTCATGGCTTTACGGATAGCCCAAATGGACTCAAGCTCCTTCTGACTCAAAAGCAGCTCTTCACGGCGTGTTCCCGAACGGTTTATATCTATTGCCGGGAATATACGTTTTTCTGAGAGTTTTCTGTCAAGATGAAGCTCCATATTGCCCGTTCCCTTAAATTCTTCGTATATAACGTCATCCATGCGGCTTCCCGTATCTATCAGCGCCGTAGCTATTATTGTAAGACTTCCGCCGTTCTCAATATTTCTTGCTGCACCGAAAAATCTTTTGGGCTTGTGCAATGCTCCGGGATCAAGACCTCCGGAGAGAGTTCTTCCCGTTGGCGGAATAGTAAGGTTATACGCCCTGGCAAGACGGGTTATACTGTCAAGAAGGACAACCACGTCTTTCTTCTGTTCAACAAGCCTCTGTGCCCGTTCGAGGACCATTTCGGCAACCTTGATATGATGTTCGGGCAGCTCGTCAAAGGTACTGTAAATAACATCACCTTTTATGGAACGCTGCATATCGGTAACTTCTTCAGGTCTTTCATCGATAAGCAGAACTATTAACTCAATATCCTTATAGTTCTGGGTAATGGCATTTGCAATCTTTTTCAGGAGAACTGTCTTACCGGCTTTTGGAGGAGATACGATCAACCCTCTCTGACCCTTGCCAATGGGTGCAATCAAATCTATTAAACGTGTGGACAGTTCCTTCGGCTCGGTTTCAAGGGTAATCCTTTCATTCGGATAGATTGGTGTAAGCTGATCGAAAGGCTTACGCTGCTGGGCAACCTCCGGTGGATCGCCGTTTACTGAAAGTACATACAGCAGAGCCTGGAATTTCTCGCCTTCCTTTTGTATCCTTCCCTTTCCGACAATCTTATCGCCGGTTTTCAGATTAAATCGCCTTATCTGAGACGGGGATACATATATATCACGGGGTCCGGACAAATAATTCTGTCCTCTCAGGAAACCATAACCGTCAGGCAAAACTTCCAGTATTCCGCTAACCGGTTCGTCACTTTCAAGTTTGGAAAGGTCCCGTATATGAACCGGTTTCGCAGTATATTCCTTTGTTTCCCTGACATTGTTTTCGGTGGAAGTATCCCTTTCCTGAATCTTTTCCTGTTTTTCCTGATCCTCCGGGGCAGTTTCCTGCTCGCCCGTTTCATCAATAACCTGCTGTACCTTACCGTCACTGGTATCAGGTTCTTCCTTGTCTTTAACATTGGATTCGGCAATAACCTTTTCTTCATTTTCGGTGGTTTTTGCTTTTTCCTTTAACTCTTCAGATGTCCGTTCGGCAACCGCTTCTTCCGCAGGTTTTTCCATCAGCGCGGAAGGCTCATCAGCACCCGCAGGTTCTTTTACCGTTTCTTCATCGGAAACAGCCTGCTGCTGTTTTGTTTGAATTTCATTTGCTTCAGGATCCTTATTTTTTTTTGGACGCCCAGGTCTTCGTTTAACTGCCGTCTGCACCGGCTGTACCAGCTCTTCCTTCTTCTGACCTGCTTCCAATATTTTTTCTATCAGTTCCTGCTTTCTGTAACGGGTTACACTTTTTATACCCATTACTTTGGCAATATACCTCAAATCATTCAGGCTCTTGCCTTGCAGTTTCGCAATATCTTCCATGATACACCGCCTTATTCTGTTTTTCAAAATTGAAATTTATGTTGATTGGTATAACTGAATAACCATTATATCTCCAAGAATACCTGGGCCACCCGCATTGTTTTATGGGAATACACCAGGTTTGAATAAAATTAAACAAAATTCCCGGCTAATAATAGATCATATTAAAAATCCTGGTTTTTGTGAACACCAAAATGTATTTCCCTAAGAAAATTACACGCAGCAAACAACCAATCTCAAAACCGCAAACACCCGGGCATACATTCGATTTTGTTGTATTACTGGGTAGTTTCCATGATCACTGGAAAAACAAAGTCCTTAATAATATAATGGACTGAAATACCAAAAATGATACATACCTGAGGAAACAGTTTAATCGCTCCAGTTCTGTTTTTTACTATAGCAGTTAAACCATGACGTTGTCAATACCTTTTATAATAAGTTTAAGAAAAAAATTACTTTTTTACTCATCAATTATATCCAGTTTTAAACCTTTTCTTTTTACAAAATCAAGTACGGTTTCGGGTATTTCAGAATCCCTGCTGTTTTCTTCCCCGTTGTTCAGAACCACCGCATGGACTTCTCTGCCGGTAATTCTTTTTACTGTTTCGGCTATTACCGAAAGATTGTCATTTTCATTAAGTATGCGACGCTTTAATTCGTTTTCTTCATTCAACAGTATACCCACGGTTGTATCATTCACCCATACCGCAGAAGTACCCAGAAGACCCGTATACAGTTTCATGCGGCCGATTCCTGACAGTTCCTTCAGTACACTGTCCCACTCGGTGAATGGAGCAAACCGGGTATTGTTTTCATTCCTGATTCCTTCATTCTTTACTTCTGCATTTAGTTCGGGCGAAGAGTGCACGACCATCTTGTCCTCTTTGTCTTTTTTCTTTTCTTTATTTTCCGCTTCCGGCTCAGAATTGCCAGGCCTTATGACTTCGCCTTTATGAATTGCATCTTCAATCTTCCTGATCCTGTCCTCAAGAAGTTTTATACGTGCCGTCAGTTCTTCTTCATTTTGAGCAATCTCCCCTGAACAAATGCGCAAAAAGACCGTCTCAATGAGAATACGCTGGCTTGAACTCCATTTTATTGCCGATTCCAGGCCGGTCAGTTCACGTATTACTGCCAGGCCAAAATCCATCGAAATTTTGTCAGCCAGGCTCTGAACAGCCTTTTTCTCCTCATCGGTTACACTGTATAGATGATAAGGATTCTGGGTGGTTTTGAAAACAAGTATATCGCGCATGAAACGTATCAAATTGTGAATAAACTGTCCGGGATCCATACCCTCAGAAAATATCAGATCAATTCGTGAAATTGCATCGCTGCTTTTCCGTCCCAGGAGATCCTCAACCGTATTTATAATTACTTCACCCGGGGCAACACCGATAATCCTCTGAACCGATACCAGATCCAGCTCGGATTTACCGGTGGATATACATTGATCGAGCAGGCTTATGCCATCCCTTAATGCACCTTCACTTAAGGAAGCGATAAAAAGGGCTGCTTCCTCCGAAAGGCTTACACCGCATTCCTTTGAAATTTTAACAAGTCTACCGGCAATCCCCCTGGATGTTATCCGCCTGAAATCAAAGCGCTGACAGCGGGAAAGAACGGTAGCAGGCAGTTTATGCGGTTCTGTTGTGGCGAGTATAAATATTACATGCTCAGGAGGTTCCTCCAGTGTCTTGAGCAGGGCATTAAAGGCCCCGACTGACAGCATGTGCACTTCGTCTATAATATACACTTTTTTGCTGGCTTTCGTAGGAGTATATACCACCTCGTCAATTATATCCCTTATATTGTCAACGCTGTTGTTCGAAGCAGCGTCAATTTCCATGATATCAAGTATTGTACCGTCGATAATACCCCTGCATATTTCACAGCTGTTGCACGGGTTACCGTTCACAGGACTAAGACAGTTTACCGCACGGGCAAATATCTTTGCCATTGTTGTTTTCCCTGTGCCGCGCGTTCCGCAGAAAAGATACGCATGGGCAATCTTCTTTGAAATAACTGCATTTTTAAGGGTTGTAACTATATGCTGCTGTTCCACAACCTCGTCAAAGGTCTGTGGCCTGTATGCCCGGTATAATGCCAGATGCGACGTTTTAATCACCCCTTGTCCTGTTACCATTCACCAATGTAAAGCGGTTCGAATTTTAAATAATCCGCGGAAACCAGGCAGTACCTGATACCGTCAATCAAACCTTCAGCGGCATAATTGCTGCTTTTCCCATGCAGATGTCCGTAAACGCAGATGTCAACCCCATGGCTTTTCATTATATCAACAAAACCTGTAGGTTTCCCTCTGGCCGAAAACGGAGGATAGTGCAGCATAGCAATCCTGGTACCGCTGAAATCTTCTGTTAATTTCAATGAAATTTTCAGACGCTCCAGTTCCCGGTTATAAATTTTTTCATCCTCAGCTGTAAAATCATCCTCTTCAGGATTTTTCCAGCCGCGTGTACCCACTACCGCCAGGCTGTCGTAAAAAAAAGCATTGTTGTGAAGAAATGTTATACTGTTCAGTGACAGTCTTTCCTTGAACTTGTTAAGCTTGCTGTGGGTTGTCCACCAGTAATCATGGTTTCCCTTAGAAATTATTTTCTTCCCCGGAAGTGACTCCAGATAAAGGAAATCCGGATCTGATTTTTCAACATATGTCGCCCAGGATATATCCCCGGGAACAAGGACCAAATCATCATCATTTATGGATTTGACCCAGTTTTCCCGAAGACGTTCCATGTAATTCTCCCAGACCGGGTCAAAAATATCCATGGGTTTATCCTCGGCCAGCGAAAGATGTAAGTCTGATATAGCAAAAACCCGCATAGCTTATTCTTTTCCTTTAGGTTCAATGATTGCAAATTTTATTACACCTTCTGCCGCAGTCTGATCCTGGACCAAAGCCCGAACACTGGCCTTTCCCATTCCGCGGCGCATATGAGTAAACTCAACCTCAAGTCTGAGGGTATCTCCCGGTACTACCTGCCTTCGGAATTTCATTTCTTCAATCCCGGTAAATAAAGGAATTTTACCCCTGTTTTCCTCAATCATCATTCCTGCCACACATGCGGTCTGCGCCAATGCTTCAACTATAAGCACACCGGGCATTACAGGGTAGGACGGGAAATGCCCCTGGAAAAACGGCTCATTAATGGTCACATTTTTAATACCGACAGCCCTGACTACTGGTTCCAGTTCCACTTCCATGATCTTATCCACCAGAAGAAACGGAAACCTGTGAGGAATAAGTTCCTGTATAGCGGTTATATCCAAGGATTTTTTTTCCATAATTATTCACCCGATCTAAACCGATTTATTCCTGCTCCCAGTTGTGGTAAATATTCTGCACGTCGTCGTGATCTTCCAGCTTTTCGATTAATTTTTCCATGTTTGAAATCATTTCTTCATTGGTCAGTGTAGTTGTTGTTTTAGGTATCATGGCAACCTCAGCCGTTTCGAATTTGTAGCCTTCCTTTTCCAGCGCTTCGGCCACCCTTGAAAAATCCAGCGGTTCGGTAATTATTTCATAATATTCGTCCTCCGATACAACATCGATGGCACCTGCTTCCAGGGCGGCCATCATTAAACTGTCTTCGTCTATACTATTGTTTTTTTCAATTATAATCTGTCCTCTTTTATCAAACATGAAAGACACACAGCCTGTTGTCCCGAGATTGCCGCCGTATTTGTCAAAAATATGCCTTATATCACCTGCCGTACGGTTTCTGTTGTTGGTAAGAGTTTCAACAATAACAGCCACACCACCCGGACCATATCCTTCATATACTATTTCTTCGTAGTCGTCACCCATCATCTCACCGGATGCCTTTTTAATGCTTCTCAAAATACTGTCGTTGGGCATGTTATTGGCTTTAGCTTTTGCTATTGCGTCCTTAAGGCGGGAATTCGTCTCAGGATCGGGTCCTCCCGCCCTGACAGCCACCGCTATTTCACGACCCAGTTTTGTAAATATTTTTCCCTTCTGTGCATCTGTTTTTTCTTTTTTATGTTTAATATTGGCCCATTTTGAATGTCCAGCCATAATATCACCTCAGATAAATTCATATGAATATTTTTTTCACAGTATATTCTCTCATGACATTAAAACAATTTCAACCATGTCATGCCTTAAAATATTACCTTATGAAATTTCCTTCTTCGTCAAAGTAGGCAAAAACCCTGCCGCCAAAAATTATATCTGCCTTGCCTCCTGTAATTTCAGTAAGTTCACTGAAGAAATATTCTTTTCTCTCTTCTTCTATAACAAGAACCACCTCGACATCATCGGTAAACCTTGTATCGCATACAGGAAAGTTTTTTGCTTCTAAAAAACTCCGAATTTTCCCGTATAACGTATAATCTACCCTGACAAAAGCTTCACTGCATAATTTTCTTATTACCGTCTGCACATTGTCAAGGGCTGAAACCGCAGCCTTTCCGTATGCCCTTACCAGTCCGGAAGCCCCCAGAAGTATACCTCCGAAATAACGTACTACCACAACCAGTACATTCATAAGCCCTTTTTTCCTGATTGCTTCAAGTATCGGCAGACCTGCCGTGCCGGAAGGCTCGCCGTCATCACTGAACCGCTGTATTTCGGTCTCGCCTTCTATTATATAGGCATAACAATGATGCCTTGCATCATAGTACTTTTTTTTCAGGGTTGCCAGGTGTGAAAAAACCTCTTCCTCCGATTTTACAGGAAAAACCCAGGACAAAAATCTCGAACGTTTTTCTTCATACTCTCCGCTTCCGCTGCTTAGAACGGTACGAATGCTTTCGTACATCGGATCACTCCAGTTACAGCTCTTAACACCATTTATTCTACCAGAAAACCCTTGCATGTGACAAATGAATTATGAGAAGATATTAAAAGACATGCAAACCCCATGATACCGGCATAATTATGAATATAACCGGTATTTGAACAATATCCGGATATTCCGGGAGTAATAAAATATTACTCCCGGCAAATTATATTATCTTTCACATTTATCAGGCCAAACCAGACTGGCTGACCCGTTATTCTCAATTTTATTTACTTCAGCTTGCGACCTGCATCAATTCCTTGAATTTAATGTAAGAGACGTGAAGTAATGAACGATCCTGACTGTAAGTAATTTTTTCCATTGCTTCTTCTACTGTAAAGAATCCTGCATCCTGATATTTTTCAGGTTCACCGATCTTATATTCCTCGCTGTCGGCGAGCATAATATACCATGTTATACGATTGCATACAGGCTGCTGCCTTGTTACTGAAAAGAACTCATAATTTGTTCTGCCGGCCGGTGAAATTATGGTAGCGTTGATTCCGCCTTCCTCCCGAACTCTTCTCAGAGCCACTTCGCTTTGCAGCTCGTTGTTTCTGATTACCCCTTTGGGAAAAACCCATTCCCCTTTTTCATTTTTCAGAAGGAAGACCTTATGGTTGCTGGAGAAAACAACACCTCCGGCGCAGTTACGCAATATCATAGCCGATTACCCCTTTCCATTTATTCTCATACGGTTACCCGTATTACAGACAGGAGAACATGCAACAGGTTTTGATGACAACAAAAAAGGCACCATGAAATTTCCGATAATTTCATTCAGGTGCCTTTCCAATAAATATTTTTTATACCAGATATATATGCGGCAAGCAACAGGATCAAAAACTTTCAACTTAATTACCTGCTTTCCCTTTATTTATTCCGGATAGTCATCATATTTCTGACTTTTTGCTTTATGCAAATCTGCCGTACAATTCAGAAAATCATAATTGGGATTTCCGAACTGAGGCATCGTGTCGGCCGGATTCTTTTTTGAGTATACATCAATTATGTGAAGGTCCTGCTCTGAAAGTTCGATTTTCCTGTTCTTCAACATATTCAGCTCCTTTTTCAGGAGGTTTCAACAAAATACAAGCAAAACCAAAACCGTTCCATTCATTTTCCTTACTTATATTTTACCACAATATAAGTTTTTTACTACCCTTTAATAATATTTTTAAAATTAATTTTATTATTAAAACTCGGGCTCAATCAATCCGTAATTTCCGTCCTTGCGTTTGTATACCACGTTTACTTCTTCGGTTTCAGCATTTTTGAATACAAAGAAGCTGTGACCCAAAAGATTCATCTGAAGAATGGCTTCCTCTACATCCATTGGTTTTATCGCAAACCGCTTGCTTTTAACGACTTTAAAGTTCTGTTCTTCTTCTATTTCTTCCTTTATATCAAAATTATCCGGAACAACACTTTCCTGCCGGATTCTCTTGCCAAGCTTTGTCTTATTTTTTCTGATTTGGCGTTCCAGTTTATCTATTACCATGTCAATTGAAACATACATGTCGTTTGTAGTTTCTTCAGCCCTGATGAAAAGATCTTTTGAAAAAATGGTAACTTCGCAGATATGACGGTTTTTTTCAACTTTGAATGTGACATTGCATTCAGCATCAGATTTGAAAAACTTTTCAATTTTGCCCAGTTTTCTAATTGCCCTTTCCTTTAAAGCGTCTGATACTTCCATGTTTTTGCCGTTTACGATAAACTTCATATCCCATACTCCTTTCGGGTCCCAAAAAATTTCTATATCCAATATTATACATTTAATACCGGATATTTAACAGTATCTGCTTACTTATTTTTTACCCTCGACAAATATAGATAAAACAAAATAAAAGACATGGACGGCAACAGTGCCGGTAATAATCCACAAATACACAGCAGTTATTCACATTTTACTCAAAAAAGCTGTGGACAATGTGTATAACTTTGTGAGTAACTATAACTGTTTACTTTCCTGCCTGTGGATAAGTTATGCACATTTTTATGTTTTCGTGTGGGAAACTGTTAATTTTTCGATTTGCTTCAAAAACAGAATCGGTGTATGTACCTTACAGGACAGAGATAATCTGTCCTGTAAAAACAACTCAGTGGGTGTTTACCCGTTCAGCGCCGTTTGCATGCAAAATGCTGCGAATTTCTTCCACTTTGTCCTCATCTGTTCTCATCGTAAAGACAACTTTTCCTTCCCTTATGTCGTTTTCATATTTTCTGCTCTCCTGCTCGGGAATACCCAAATCAATAAGCCCGCCGATAATTCCGCCCGTGGCCGCACCACCTATAAGACCGGTTATCGGGCCTGCTGCAGCAATAATACCCAGCCCGGGTATTGCTACCATACCTGCACCAAGAAGAAGACCTGCAAGTCCGCCGATTATACCTCCTGTTACGGCTCCATTTGAAATATTGTCGTTGGTTAATCCTTCCCCTTTGCGTTCTCCGCCTTCATCACGGTTTTTTACCATTATTGAAATATCATCAGTTCTGAGTCCTCGCTCTTTTATTTCTCTTGCAGCCCTTTCCGCGTACTCCACCCTGTCAAATATGCCTACTACTGTAACAGACATAATTACCCTCCTTATGCTTTTGTCCGATCAAAGGACAAAAAAATACTATATATGTTGAATAAAAATTCAACATATATAGTATTCCGACAAAATAAATGCATTATTCGAATTCAATCAGACTTCTGAGTTCATCATTTTTTATATTGAAATCACATATTGCTTCAAGTGTCGCCTTTTTTCTGTCGAGCAGTGAAAGTTCACTGTCTATCATATCCCTTCGGCTTATTACGCCTGCGTCGTATTTAACTTTCAGTGTGTCCAGTCTGCTTTTTTCCAGTTCTTCCCGCTTTAATGCCAAATCCAGTGTATCTGCAGCTGTCATAAGTTCGTTATATGCATTTCTGATGGATACTTCAAGATCTGTCTCAGCATCATACAGTTCCTTTCTCGCCTTTTCCAGCTCATATTCCATCTTGTCATAGTAATCGTGGCCGGGTTTTAAATGCTGTTTTGTAATTTCCATTTTCTTTTCTGCCGCTTCCAGGGCCATTCTTTTCTGATATACCAGGGTATTTCTTTCTCTTGCCTCTGATACGGCACTGTCAATATCAAAAGTGCTCCACACATACGGCGTTATAACCTTCTGCAGGCTTTCTTCAAATTCTATTTTATATTCATCGCTCAAATCAACGTGAAGTTTCTGCTTGATGTTAAGAATGTCCAGAGCCAGGGCTGTTTCCATGTTTTTCAGTTCAAGCCTTTCCACCGATAAAGCCAGTTCCTGATCGGTTATTTCAGCCTCTGAGACAAGTCCTTCCCCATAACGTTTCAAATCAATCTGGTACTTTTCTTCGAGAAGCTCAATTCTTTTCTTTTTAATTTCAATATTTCCCCTGCTGAGCAGAACCCTCATCATCTGCTGGTAAACATCAGCCCTGATCTGCCTGATATTATCTTCCTTCTGTCTCCTGGCAACTTCAAGATCTGTCTCGGCTTCAAATGGTGCAACTTCCTTTACAATTCTTCTTTCCACAACTTCCTGAGGCGTTCCGCCCAGAAAACCCTTGATTGCCTCTTCCTTTGCCTTTTCCAGTGCACTTTCCTTGGCTTTTATATTGTAATCGTCCAGTTCGGGCTGAACCGAGTTTTCCACTGCAGTCTCAAGGGCTGATTTGTATGTAAATTTAACGATGTTTTCTTCAGCTACCGCAAATACACCTGTAATAATAACAACACACAGGGTCAGAATAAAAAATCTTTTCACTACCATCTCTCCTTTCATTCGCTTAATCCCGGACCAACTGAAACGGCACGGAGAAACTGATCCTTCCTGTTAAGTAAACTGATATAGTTTATGTTAACGGCAAATTCCAGCTGATCTATGGCCAGTTCCATCTGCTCAATTACAGATACGGGAATTAGTCCTGCTTCATACTGTTTTTTCAATGTTTCAAGCTGATTTTTCTGCCTCGCCAGGTTAAGTTTCGAAATCTCAAAATCGTTATAATTCTTCTGAAGCTGTTTATATGCCTGGCGTATCTCTTTTTCTATATCATATTCAAGTTCGGAAAGGGTTAGTTTAAGTCTCTCAAGTTCATCCTGGGCCTCCCTGTAGTCTTTAATCGTCTGGTAATCAAATTTGTAGACATTTTTGTGACGATATATTTCCATTCTGAATTCAACAAGCTCAATCTGTCTTTTTGTGCTCCATATTTCCATACGGTTTTCCAGTGCACTTTTTACAGCCTCTTCCTCGGTTAAAGGTATATTATATTCGCTGTTAATCCACGGTGTTCCTATCAGGTCATACCTGAAGTCCTGCTGCAGGCCGGCAAGCCGGTTAAACTGACGGTGCATGTTATCGAAATCACGTCTGGCTTTCTCAACGGAATTTTCGGCTTCTTTAAGATCAAGTACTGCATCTTCGAGGTCGAGCCCGGTTATCATTCCTTTGCTGAAAAGTTCTTTCTGCCTGTCCAGGTTTTTCTTAGCCAGTTCAAGTCCTTTTTCGGCCAGTTTTATGGACTGATATGTACTGTAAAGTCCCAAAAACAGGTTGTCGGCAGCATTTGACACGGCATTTTCGGTAAGCCTTATTGTCTTTTCCTTCACTTCATGATTAAACTTAAGGGTTTCAGGAACAAACTCCTTTAAAAGCCTCAGCTGCATCTGCTCAGCAGATGTATAGTAATAATACACTTCTTCTCCTGTAAGAGGATGTTCGAACAGAAATATTTTTTCGGTATCAATGCTTTTGGATCTGGCAACCTGTTCCTCATAATCCTTCTTTGCAAATTTTTCCTCCTCCGAGGCATTCCACAGAGCAATGGAGTTTTCAACCACAAGATTAACCGCTGTCTGTCTGTTCAGAACCGAACCTCCGGAATTTGCCCGGGCCTGGGGAATAATCATCATACCAAAAACATTTATCAGAACGACAAGGGCGGTTATTCTTCTTCGCATTGTCAGCCCTCCTTTTCACAGCTTTATCCTCTACACTTATTATATAAACGATTATATATCCTGAAAAGTCTGAATGGTTCGGATTTTGTGAAATGCCGGAAATGCACAATTTCGAAGCGGGCGGTACGGGTGATTTTTGCGAAGCAGGGCAGTCAAATGCAATAAAAAAGGGATCTGTCCCAGATTACCCTTTTTTCGGGACAGTCCCTTTTACATTCGAAACTTTTCCGATACTGCGCAAAATGCGCCGGAACAGGTGCCAAAGCCCCTTTCCGAATTGATATTACCTGTTGTTTTTCCTTTTCTGCTGCTCATTATTGGGATTTACTTCCTGAGCAAATTCGGTCATGTTTTCACCCAGCTGATCATTGGCCGCATTTTTTCTTTTCTGTTCCTGGTTGCGGTTTTCGTTCTGATTACGGTTTTGGTTTTTGCCCATTCTTTGAACACCTCCGTTTTTAAATTTAATTACCGTCCTATAAACATCTGGACGAAAATTTTACCGTACTTCGGACTTTGATAAATTCCGATTCCCGTATAGTTGAACTTACCGTTCAGTATGTTTTTCCTGTGACCTTCGGAATTCATCCACGCTTTTACGGCGCCTTCCTCAGTACTGTTCCCTGCTATATTCTCTCCCGCAGTATTAAAACTTATACCAAACTGTCTCATCATATCAAAAGGTGATCCATACCTGGGAGACTGATGCGAGAAGTAGTTGTTTTCCACCATATCCTTTGCCTTAAGCCTTGCGACTTCCATAAGTTCAGGATCTGCCTTGAGCGCCGGAAGTCCTGCTTTGGCACGTTCAGCATTGATCAAGTCCAGAAGTTCCTTTTCGTCCTCTGACAAATTGGCCTGAGGCGCCTGAGTAGGTACAGGTGTCGGTGTTGATTTTGGAGTGGAAGTACCTGTGCTGGGTGTCTGATTTACCTTGTTTGGCGGCTGCAGGTATTTACCGCTGACACATCCAACCAGTCCTGTATTTGGTTCAAAAATTACGTACCAGCCATTAATCTCAGCCAATACATTGACCCATTGATTTTTTTTCAGCGTACCTATAATTTGATACTTTGTAGACGGACCTTTACGCACGTTTAGTTCTGCAGCAGTTACAATACCGCTGATGAAATCTACCCTTTGCCACGTCATTTCCGCATTTGCCGGAGTCATGTCCACGCTGAACAGGCCGAATGCGGTCACGAACAGAAAGGTAAGCAGAACTACTGCTATAACTTTTCTTCTCATAGGCTCCCTCCTCATACCATAATCTGGATCATGCGTTTTATCATCAATGGCATCGCAATGTGAATTGCCTTGCCATGACGGGCAATCGCAGGATCCGCATTGTAATAATTAGTATGTATCAGGAGGTTAAGAATTATTTACAGAAAATAAAAAAATTACACAATCCAATGAAAGATTTGAATTGTGTAACATTAAGCAAATTATAGCTTCTTATTGATTTATATTATTACACATCTCCGAACTTTTTATTCATAAACCTGATAAGAATATATCCAAGTAACAGTGCTGCTGCAGATGCAATAATTTCAACAATTATAAGTAAAATCTCGGTGGTAAAACCCGTTGCGCCTGCGGACAGCAATTTATCAAGGCCTTCAGGAAGGCCGGGAAACACCTCGATTATTGATCCGACAACAAAACCGAGTATCAAAAGGTATGTCTGCCTGGGCTTTTTGTTCATACAGGTTTCAAGTATCCTGGTTGTTGTAAGTACCCCGAAAACCACACCCAGACCTATTGGTATCAGTAAATTTAGCTTAATGTTGTTTATTGCATCTATAAAAGTATCGTAAAGTCCTATTGCAAGCAGCATAAACGAAGTACTGATACCGGGAAGAATTAATGCCACCGCAATTATAATTCCTGCAATGAAAAGGAAGATAAACTGCAGAATACCCGCAGAATTTGCGAGATTCACTACGGTTACATTGAAAAATGACATAACCAGTACGATAACAAAGCCGACTGCGAAATAAATCCAGTCAATCGCCTTTTTTGAGCCGTTATCGGTTTTTCTGTACAGAACGGGTATTCCGCCAATTATAATTCCGATGAAAAAGTAGATCATGGGATATCTGAATCTGGAAAGGAGATATCCCATGATCCGGCTGAATCCCAAAAGGCCGATTGCTCCTCCGATTCCTACAGTAAGCAGGAACAGTGCATTTTTTTTGACATTGCTGAAAAATGAACTGATTGAATGAATAATATCATCATACAGTCCGAGAATAATTGCCATAGTTCCGCCGCTTACACCAGGAACAAGGGTAGCTATGCCTATCACTATTCCCTTAATTACGTTTATAAGCTTATCCATCAAATTAATCCTCCTGACAGCCTGATACTGCAATCATCACTTCTTAATAGGCCTTACCCCAGACAACCATGTGTTTTGCAGGTTTACCGCAGCAAAAACATGTGCTCGAAATCTGCTCCTGATCAAATGGTATGCAGCGGGCCGTTGCACCTGTCTTTTCCTTCACCCTGTTTTCACATTCTTCATCCCCGCACCACATTGCTTTGATGAATCCGGGAGTTTTTGAGATAATTTCCGCAAACTCATCAAGGGATTTTGCGATAAACGTCTTTTTGTCCCGCTCCTGCGTTGCTTTTATCAGAAGTTCTTTCTGCATCTTTGCAAGGATTTCCGGAATCTCATTCTCCAGATTGTCAAGGGAAACAAAAATCTTTTCCCTGTTATCGCGACGTACTATAACGCACTGGTTCTTCTCTATATCTTTCGGACCCAGCTCAACACGCAGCGGAACACCCTTCATTTCATATTCACTGAATTTCCATCCCGGCATTTTATCGCTTTCATCTATTTTTACACGTGCTACTTTGCTGATTCTGTCCTTCACTTCCCTGGCCTTTTCCAGCACGCCTTCCCTATGCTGCTGAACGGGTATTACTATTACCTGGATTGGTGCCACTTCCGGCGGCAGAACAAGGCCGTCGTCATCGCCATGAACCATGATAACCGCTCCGATAAGCCTTGTAGTCATACCCCAGGAAGTCTGATGTACATATTTTAACTCATTGTTTTTGTCGGTATAACGTATATTAAATGCCCTGGCAAAACCGTCGCCGAAATTGTGGGATGTTCCTGTCTGAAGAGCCTTTCCGTCGTGCATAAGGCTTTCGATTGTAAAGGTTGCCATGGCTCCCGCAAACTTCTCCTTTTCGGTTTTCTGTCCCTTGATAACCGGAATTGCCAGCACGTTTTCACAGAATTCGGCATATATATTCAGCATCCTGATAGTTTCTTCCATTGCTTCCTCGGCGGTTGCATGGGCGGTATGTCCTTCCTGCCACAGGAATTCCAGAGTTCTCAGGAACGGGCGGGTGGTCTTTTCCCAGCGAACAACCGAACACCACTGGTTATACAACTTGGGAAGGTCCCTGTAGGAATGTATAATGTTAGCATAATGCTCACAGAACAATGTTTCGGATGTCGGCCTTACGCAAAGCCGTTCGGTAAGTTCTTCATTTCCGCCGTGTGTTACCCATGCCACTTCAGGAGCAAATCCCTCAACATGATCTTTTTCTTTCTGCAAAAGGCTTTCAGGTATGAACAGGGGCATATAGACATTCTCATGCCCTGTTTCCTTGAACCTTCTGTCCAGGTTCTGCTGGATCAGTTCCCATATTGCGTAGCCGTACGGACGTATGATCATACAGCCGCGTACACTGGAGTAATCTATCAAATCGGCTTTTTTGACAATATCGGTATACCATTGAGCAAAATCTACGTTCCTTGGCGTTATTTCCTCTACGAATTTCTTTTCATTTGACATAACTGCACTCCTCCCAATGATTTACTGTTTTTTATAATAACAGCTCAGATCAGGCCTGTATATAAAAAAACGTCCCTAAAGACAGGGACGGAAAAAACCGCGGTACCACCCAAATTGGTATTGCTACCCACTCTAAAGCCTTTATCGCAGGCTGAATACGGCAATTTCATCAATTGCTTCTCCAGGGTGGGAAGAAAAGTCTCTTGTTCAGAAGCCTTCCACCTAACTGGCTTCATTCTCTGGGAACAGTTTACTTTTCGCAGCCCCTTCATCAAATTAACACTATGAAACTGTAGCATTTCCAAACCCTTAGTTTCTTCAGATATTCTTAATATAGTATAGCTCTTTCATCGTGTCAAGCAATCATGCCCGAAACCGTTACAAACTGTAGGGCGTTGTCCTGGGTAAGTGTTATGTTTCCCGGGAAAACAAAATACCCGAAGCAGAACCCGCTCAATATATAGTCCTTCCTTTTTCATCAGGAATCCCGCTCTTCCTGTAAAAATACGAATTCACAACATCCCGCCATTCAATTGCATCCCTTATCTGAATATCCAGCCTTTCAAGCACATGCTCAAACCTTTCCGAATCAATCAGGTTTTTCAGCGAAATCCACTGTTCCCTGAACTTCATAACCTGCTCTACACCTTCAAAATGGGTATCATAGATATGCTGTATAAGCGTTTTGCCCGATTTCAGCCTGTAAGTGTACGGTACATAGTGGAAAAACAGCAGAAGTTCTTCAGGGCACGTTTCAATGTTATTGTATAACTCCGCGTTTTCCCTGCGATACCTTCCTGCATAACCAGTTCCTTTCTCCACCGTGCGGTCCACTCCTATTCCAAAGCAGTCGGCACGGTGGTATGTGCCCCATGGGGAGTATTCATACCCGTCCACATTCGGGCCGTAATGGTGACCGGGATTGACCATCCAGCCTATTCCCAGCGGTGAAGTATAATTTTCATAAGCCCGCCATGAATTTAAAAGTATACTGCTTATTGTTTTCACCACGTAGGGATGGGATGAAAAAGTCAGACCGACCCATTCCTCGGTAATTTCCTCTGCACTTCTGTCAGGATTGAATGCAAGGCATCCGTAGCCATATAAATTTGCCTGGGCGAGTACATGGCCTGTCCAGTTCAGGTCACTGCCGATGTTGGATACGGCTGCAATACCGCCGTGTTTCTGCGGATACACCCTGCCTGCAATTATTTTCTTTACCGTTGAACCTTCCCCTTCGGCATACGTGTCAAAATCGAGAACTTCCTTCCACTGGGGCACCAGATAGCAGATATGTTTCTGCTGACCCGTATATTCCTGTGTAATCTGAAGCTCAAGCATCTGGTTTGTCCTGGTAAGTCCGCCGAACAAGGGTGAAACAGGTTCTCTTACCTGAAAATCCATCGGCCCGTTTTTAATCTGCAGAATAACATTGTCAAGGAATTTTCCGTCAAGGGGCATAAAATTATCGTACGCCGCATTGGCTCTGTCGGTTTTCCTGTCCCGCCAGTCCTGTTTGCAGTTATATACAAAACAGCGCCATATAACAACTCCGCCAAAGGGCTTCAGTGCTTCGGCCAGCATGTTTGCACCCTCGGCATGATCCCTGCCGTATGTAAACGGACCTGGTCTGAATTCCGAATCGGCTTTTACAAGGAAACCTCCAAAATCCGGTATGTAGCTGTATATTTCCCCGGCCCTGTCATACCACCATTTCTTTACTCGCTCGTCCAGCGGGTCTGCAGTAGGCAAATCCCCAATCTCAACCGGGCTGGCGAAATTTATCGAAAGAAAAACGGTAATTCCGTATTCCCTGAATATATCAGCCAGTTTGGCCACCTCAGGAAGATACTGCTTCGTTATAAGACGGGTTTCATGGTAATGGACGTTTACATTGTTCAGCACGATACCGTTAATGCCCACCGATGCAAGAAGCCTTGCATAATCCCTTACCCTTCGCCTGTCATTTATAAAACCATTATCGCTGTAAAAAATTGATTTTCCAGCATATCCCCTTTCAATGGAACCATCCATGTTATCCCATTGATTAATCATGCGGTACCTGTTTGAAGGATTATTTACAACATTTATTTCACTCAAAGGAGTTTCGAGCTGTAAAAGCCTGAGAAACGCAAATACTCCGTATAAAACGCCCCTGTCGTCCTTTCCGGATATTATTATCCTTCCATTTTTGTACCTGACAATGTATCCTTCATTTTCAATGCAGGAAATTTCCTCTTCAGAAAGAATTTTTATTTCCCCGCAAAGTCCAAGGATAATTCCTTTGTCTGCGTTTCCGGTATATTCAGGAACTTTTCCCAGCATCCTTTCAAGGCCAAATTCAAGTTCCTTCATTGCTGTTACAAGAACCGGAGATTCTCCGAATACTGAAATATCTGTAAATGTCCCGGTATATTCCTTCAATATATCCTGGTTTTCAATTCTGCGGTATGACAACCAGCAGTCATAGGAAGGATTTTCACCGAATTTTGGCAGATTCATAACACTTTTCATTACGAAAAATCGTAATTTTCCTCCTTTCATGTAAAATACAGGTTTTATATCAGTCCATTCTCGGCAAAACTGTAATAATCATTTCCGGATACAATGATATGATCCACAACTTTGACCGATATGGTTCTTAAAGCCTCGGTAATTCTTCTTGTAACTTCAATATCAGCAGAGGAAGGTTTCAGACTTCCGCCAGGATGATTATGCGCCAGAATTACACTGTTGGCCTGGTATCTCAGCACAGTTTCAACTATCAGCCTTGGATAAACCGGGGCCTCATTTATCGTTCCTTCATGGACAAGAGCCGCATAATTCAGCTGATTCTGAGAATTAAGGCAGCATACATAAAATGCTTCATAATTTTTGCCTATAAACAGTTTGGTCACATACTGACCGGCCTTTACCGAACTGTCGAGTACCGGTTTTTTGCCCTGTTTCAGCAGCATATATTTTTTTGCGAGTTCAGGAACCATTGTCAGAAGTACAGCGGTATTTTTTGTAACCCTGCCCACCGACATCAGCTGTTCGGGTGTGGAATCGAAGATAGCCTCAAGTGTTCCGAATTTCTTTATAAGGCGGTGTGCTATCTCATTCGTATCCCGCCTGGGTATCGAATAGAACAGCAGAAGCTCCAGCACCTGGTGATCCTCAAATGATTCCAGGCCTTCTTCAATGAAACGCTGTTTCAGTTTTTCCCTGTGGCCGGTATGTAATACATTTTCTGCCATTTGATACCTCTCCAATACATATTATTGACCCGTGAAAACTCAGAATATCTGTATGTACAGCAAGAATATAAAACTGTCATTTTTTAAACAGATTCCACGGGAAACAATCCGGCGGTTCTGAAGAAAACGTCAGTGTTTCATCCCTTACAGGATGCTTAAAGGACAGCTGATGCGACCAAAGGGCCAGATTATCGGTTAATCCGCTGTTTTTTATCCCGTATTTTGAATCCCCAACAATAGGGTGACCGTTATGGGATAATTGTACCCTGACCTGGTGAGGTCTGCCGGTTATCAGGTTTATTTTTACCAGACTAATGTTACCGTGCCTTTCAACAACACTGTACCGAAGAACAGCTTCAAATGAGCCCGGGGTACCTTCAGGGACAACGGTAACCTTGTTTTCGTTCCGGTCTTTGGCAAGAAAATTATGATAATATCCGTTTTCGCTTTCAAACAGGCCTTCGGTTACTGCAAGGTATATTTTCTCAATTTTCCGGTTTCTGATCTGCTCCGACAGTCTTGATGCAGCCTTGGATGTTCGGGCGAAAACATAACACCGCCTACAGGCCTGTCCAGCCGGTGAACCAAACCCAGGTATACATTTCCGGGTTTGTTGTATTTTATCTTTAAATAATCTTTCAGCATTGTCAGCAAATCCAAATCTCTGCTGATATCAGCCTGTACAGGCATATTTGCCGGCTTTTCAGCAACAAGCAGATGATTATCTTCATAAATAATGCGGATACCATTTTGTTTATTCATTTATCTGGTCAGCTCCGGTAATTTTATCAAAAAATGACACCAGAAATCGGCATTATTATTAACCAAAGTACATAATATCCAAATATTGTTAGGTGCAATAAATATAATAACGTTATTTCATTACAGCGTCAAGTAAAAAAAAAGTGACAAATTAAGTCACTCAATATTGATAATCCCCCTGAAAAGTCCTGCAAGTTTCATTTTTGAATTCTGGAATATCTCAACAATTTTAAACTTTATCTCAACAGGTATTTCCTTGTCCCCGTCATTTATAATGATTTTTAATTCCTCTTCACTGAGTTCCTCCTTAAGAAGGCTTATATATTCCTCATCAAGCGTACCTTTGGTATCCTCGGTGAAGCACAGCGGCGGAAACATTACGCACCACCAGTTCTGCCCTCTGGCTTCGCCTATTTCTATTTTAAGTGCATCATAAAAACCTGCGGGCAGGATCATATTTCCGTACTCTTTTGAAGGAAAAGGATATTTTCCGAACGATACCCTTGCATATTCCTTCATGCCTTCCCTGGCAATAACTTCATTGGCCACCTGTTCAATCTCATCCATGTGATTTTTGATAAACGATACCGCATTACCTTTATCTTTAAGACCATTCACTTTATCAGTCATATAACCGATAACCGCGTCCCTTATACGGTACTTCACAGCCTGATCATCAATACTGTCACTGTTTGCCACTATATGAAGGCGAATCATGCTGTCGGACAAATCCTGGTTTACCTTTTCAGCATAATAACCAAACAGCATAACCAGAAATACGGAAGTATATAACAGCGCAACTGCAAGTTGCTTCAATATGTTTCTTTCCTTTATATGCAAAACAGTCTGCATAACCCCACCTCTTCCACAACACAATAAATTCAGGTTCGGTATTCAAAACAAGGCAGATAAATTAACGAATTTATCTCTTTAATTAAAGTATTGACATAAATTCTAAGATCAATACATTAATAAAATAATTTTTAAATCATGCGGGAAATTGAATACCTGACACATGATTTCTGAAGTGGGGATTAAGATATGTTAAATTTCGACAAAAAACATGGAATTTTATGCATACTTTCTGTTATTTTGTCACATTATCAACAGATCGCCATCCACATTTTCCACAACTTTATCCACAGGCATCCCCGGTAATATTTCCGAAAAAATATGACTTTTCCACAGAATTCACAGATGTATTTTTTGTATTAACATGTTAAAACAATTGCATTTTTATTTTTCCATACGTAAAAAAACATATTCATTTTTCCCCCAGATCCAAGCCTGGTATCGCATTAAGGGTTTCAGGAGCAAAATCATTTTCAATATAGGAAAAATAAGCTGATGAAGCAATCATTGCCGCGTTGTCGGTACATAATTTAAGCGGAGGATAAAAAAGTTTTATACCTGCATCTGAACAGGCTTTTTCAAAGCTTTCACGAAGAAAGGAGTTGGCTGCAACCCCGCCGGCAAGGCATACGGTTTTTGTTTTCGTTTTAAGCGCCGCTTCAACAGTATTGTCCACGAGCACATCAACCACAGCTTTCTGAAATGAGGCGCATATATCTTCCACAGGAACCTGTTCGTTTTTCTGCCGGAACTGATGAACGGTATTGATAACTGCTGTCTTCAATCCGCTGAAACTGAAATCATAAGGCGACTCCCTGAATTTTACCCTGGGAAAGTTAAATGCTTGAGGATTTCCTTCCACCGCTTTTTTTTCAACCTTTGGTCCTCCCGGATAACCCAGTCCCAAAACCCTGGCTATTTTATCAAAAGCCTCACCTGCAGCGTCATCCCGTGTACGACCGAGTACAACGGTTTTCCTGTAATCCGCCACATTAACAATATGGCTGTGTCCCCCCGAAGCTACAAGGCAAATGAACGGGGGCTCCAGTTCCCTATGGGCAATATAATTTGCGCATATATGACCGTCTATATGGTTGACACCTATAAGCGGCTTGCCAAGGGAAAAAGCAATTGCTTTTGCAGCCGAAAGCCCTACAAGCAGTGCCCCGACCAAACCAGGACCATATGTTACACCGACAGCATCCAGCTCCCTCAGTTCAACCCCTGCATCCCTGCATGCTTTGTCAATAACGGGTATAACAGATTCCACGTGCTTTCTCGATGCCAGTTCAGGTACCACACCGCCGTATTCGGCGTGCAGGTTTACCTGTGTTGCAATAACATTTGACAAGACTTTCCTTCCGTCAGCAACCACGGCTGCTGATGTTTCATCGCAGCTTGTTTCTATTCCAAGTATTATCGTATCTTTCACAAAAACCTCCGTAAATTTCAGACGAATATTTTCAGGCCCCATGTAAGGTCCTATAAAGTAAATTGTATGTTAAAAATATTTTTTATTCAAGGGATCGGACAGGCCATGAAAAGTCCCGTGAAGTGAACAGTCCTTTTCCGGAAAGCAACGGAATATAAAAAAAAAGAGAGCTTTAAAGCTCTTCAAAAACAGGAGAAATGCTAATGTTCGATTATAATTTAACAAATTTCTACAAAATTTTCTATAGTCCTATCGACTGGAATAATAGTACTTTAGTCCTATATGTACAATTTGTCAGAAAAAAATGTGAAGGAACAGCTGGTCTGCCAGCACCAAAGCACCGATTATCCAGAGGTAATAGGAAAAATATTTGAGTTTCTGCTTCTGTATAAGGTTTATCATGAACTTTACGGCAAAAAAGCCTGATATCGCGGCAAAAATCATTCCAGTTACAAGGGGCGCGGTTCCTATGCCTGCAAAGCCGCTTTCCCCCGTTTTTGCAATATCATAAATGTCAACAGCAACGGCACCCAATATCGCAGGAATCGACAAAATAAACGAAAAATCGGCAGCAGTTCTGCGTTCTATGCCCAGGGCCAGCGCAGCGGAAATTGTCATACCAGATCTTGAAACAGCGGGAAGCATTGCAACTGCCTGTGACGTACCGATAAGCAGGGGATCCGCTAAATTCATCTGCTCGATCGTTCTGCTCTTTTTACCTGCAATGTCGGCATACATCAATATCAGCCCGGTAAAAATAAAACCCGTTCCGAGTGTGGCACCCGTTTCAAAAAAGGATTCAATTAGATCCTTCAGCAGTATACCGAAAACCGCAATCGGAACCGTACCAATAACAATATACACCGGAAACTTTGAAAAGGGATTTTTTATTATCTAGAAAATTTTTTTCCTGTAGACAGCAATTACTGCAATCAGCGTGGCGAGATGCAGGGCTATGTCAAAAGACATTGCGCCTTCCTTTATATTGAAAATTTTCTGTAGCAGGACCAGGTGACCCGAACTGCTGACAGGCAAAAACTCGGTCAGCCCCTGGACAATTCCAAGAACAATGGCTTCAATTATCGACATATCGGTTCTTCCTTTCATTTAAGGTTTGAAATTAATCAGCTTCCTGTTCTTCCGGAAGAAAAGCTTCTTCTATATAAGTATTACGTGCATTCCAGAATATCCATTCCTCGTATCCGGCATCATATACCGCCTGAATCTGCGCGCGGTATTCTTCAACACCGTATTCCTTCCAGTAGCCGGCAGGCAGATAATCCGCCGTAAATCCCTGGATATACGGCCTGACCTTTACTTTATAACCATCAACGGATTCGATTCTTTTCTTTCCGACAAGCAGCGTGTTATAGACCACTTCGTAAGGGTACAGATCGGGATGGGTAAACTTGATTCCGTTTATGACCTGTCCGACTCCGTTGGACATTGCACCTTTCGGTGAACTGTTCGCAAAATGTGACGGATAGATCATTGGGGAAATATAATCCAGATCCCATCCGATTGACTCAAGTGTTTGCCCGATTTCACCGTGGTCCCTGGACGAAATAAGCGGCATACCGAAAATATCCGCCGATAGAATGGTATCTTCGGGTACATTTTTTCTTATATAGTCAAGAAATTCCTCAATATATTCCCGCCGTTCCCTGCCTTCCTCAAGGTTTGAAAGCTCATATTCATACAGTGATGTCTCCGGGAAACGTACATAGTCAAACTGTATTTCATCAAACCCGTAATTTATCGCTTCCTGTACAATTGCCAGGATATACTCCCAGCTTTTTCTGTTTGTTGCATCAAGCCAGTACACACCGCCGCCGTTGCCGCTTTGATCAAACAGCTTTCCGTTATGATGAATTGCCAGTTCCGGTTTATATTTCGTAATAACACTGTCCTTGAATGTAACCACGCGGCCGATAACCCTTATATTGTTATCATGAAATTTCTTTATTATTTTACGTATGTCAATGTCATCGCGGCATGCCTTTGCCGCTCTTACATCTTCTATTTCTGATCTGTAGGTGATAATCCCCCAGTCACTTTTTATATCTATAACATAAGCATTAATTTCGGTGCGGTTTGCCAGATCAATGTAATGATCCAGAAGACTGCTGTTCTGGAAGGATTCGGGCTTCAGATACAGTGCTTTAACCGGCTGGAATTCAAGTTTCGGTAATGGCGTTACTGCAGGTTTTGGTGTAGGCGTGGGTGTTATGGTAGGTTCTTCAGAAGGAGTTTCGGCAGGCGACGGAACCTCATCAGGAACATTTGTTATGGCAGGCGTCGGTGAATTCAATGCCAGAGTGGGACTTATATTGTTTTCAGATTCGGGCGGTGTTTGGCCTTTGCGCGTATACAGCGCTAATAATGTTAAGAATACCAAAACCAGAGCAGTCAATACAATAATTGAAACTGCGTTTTTCTTAGGTTTTTCTGCCTTTGCATTTATCGTTTGTTTTTCATTTTCCATTAACGGGCTCCCCCTGCATTAAACTTGTTTGTTTTTTTCATTCACACATTCAGCGCCGGGCAATACTGACTACTCAGGAAGAAAAGCATCCTCCACGTAGTTGTTTCCTGAATTCCAGAATATCCACTCGTCATATCCCGCGTCGTAAACAGCCTGGATTTGTGCCCGGTATTGTTCCGCTCCGTAATTCATGTAATACCCTTCAGGAATGTATGAGGCGGTAAAGCCCTGCAGGTACGGTCTTACTTTTACGTCTATACCCGCATTCTCAAGCCTCTGTTTTGTAATCAGGAGTGTATTGTAAATTACCCTGTAAGGTTCCAGATCTGGTTTTTCAAACAAAATGCCGTTTATATTCGTGCCTTTTCCGTTTCCGGTATAGTGACTGCTGCTGTTCGCAAAATGTGACGGATATATCATCGGTGAAATATATTGAATCCGCTCACCTATTGTCTCAAGTGTCTGGCCTATTCCGCCCACATCTTTGGTCTGGAGACAGATACTGCCGAATATGTCTGCTGAAAGCGTAACACCCGGCATCTGCTCAATGGCAGCTTTAATAAAACCATCGATATATTCGCTTTTCTCCTTTTCAAAATAACTCATATCGTATTTGTAGTTTGTGGTTTCAGGAAAACGAATATAATCAAACTGGATTTCATCAAATCCAAATTCAATGGCTTCCCTTGCGACGTCAATAATATACTGCCAGGCCTCTTCTTTCGTCGGGTCAAGCCAGGCAAGATGCGAGTTGCCTACCGGGGCCTTGAAAACTTCCCCTTTGCTGTTTTTAAGACTCAATGATGGTTCCTTCAGCGGCATATATGGATCATTGAAACATACCACCCTGCCTATTACTTTTATATTGTTCTCATGGAGTTTACGAATAACTTCCTGGACATCGTATTTCTTCTCCCACGCGTTATGTTTCAGTGCAAGCGGTACCTGGGTTTCGTAGCAAATCTTGCCGTGATCGTCCTTTACATCTATAACAAAGGCATTTATTTCGGTTCTGTTTGCCAAATCAATAAAATGCTGAAGCCTCGAGGAGTTTCCGGCCGTATTTGCAGTTAAATACAAACCCTTAACCTTAGCCGAGGCAACGGCAGACGGGGTTGGTGTGGGCTCAGGAGTCGGAGTGGGAGTTACAGCAGATGTCGGTACCGGGGTCGGCGTGTTTGTCGGGGTATTATCATAAGCCGCCTCTGTTGGTGTCGGTGTTATATGTAAACTGCCGTCCGGACTGCTGTCTTCACTGAAAAGTAAGTTTAACAGAATACCAATGCCGCATCCCGTTGTAATTATAATAATTACTGAAATTATCATATTTATGCGTCTTGCTTTCATAAACAGGGCACCTCATAAACTTTTTCTTTTGCGTCAGCAAGTCAGGTGGAGTCCCGCTCCACCTGAAAAATGCAAGGAAATATGCTTCAGCAGGGTTATATTACTGATTATAATGAAAACAACTGCCCTGTGCAACATATACGTGCTGACATTTCCCTTTTATTTATGCCTTGTTTTTGGTTTTAGGCTTTGAAATAACCGCCATTATATATCCGAAAAACACCGCCGCTGCTATTCCCACCGCCCCTGCTCTTACACCTCCGCTGAAGGCACCGAGCAGGCCCTTTTGATTAACATCCTCAATGACACCCTTTGCAAGAACATTTCCAAAACCGATTATCGGTACGGTTGCTCCCGCGCCGCCCCATTCAACCAGCTGGGGATATATGCCCAAAAAACCAAGAATAACCCCGGCTACGACAAAAATAACCATTATTCTTGCCGGCGTAAGCTTTGTCAAATCAATCAGCAGTTGTCCTATGACACAAATCAGTCCGCCAACTATAAAAGCTCTTACAAATTCCATTCTTTTCACCTCGGGCTTATATCATTTCAATACCCACAGCATGGGCTATCGCAGGTATGCTTTCACCCTGCTGCACGCTTATTGGACTGTGGAGTGCCCCGGTACCGACAAAAAGAACCCTGTTCAGCTCGCGTCTGGACAGTTTTTCAAGTATATAACCCGCAAGAACAACCGCTGAACAGGCGCACCCGCTTCCTCCGCAGTCTGTTTTCTGCCTCTGCCTGTCATATATCATAACACCGCAGTCATCATAAAATTCCTTTATATTTATACCGTTTTCCTCAAGCAGCTGCAGACAGAGATTTTTGCCGTGTTCCCCCAAATCTCCCGTTACTATTAATTCATAATAATTCAGCGGAAGCCCTGTTTCCCTGAAATGGGCGGTTATGGTATCGCATGCTGCAGGTGCCATTGCCGAACCCATGTCGTTTGCATCAGTTATCCCCATGTCAATTATTTTGCCTGTTGTTACATGAACTACCCTGGGGCCGTCACCTGCTTTTCCCACCATCACACCACCTGCGCCGGTAACCGTCCATTGAGCCGTGGGAGGTCTCTGATTTCCGAATTCCAGAGGAAACCTGAATTGTTTTTCAGCAGAACAGAAATGGCTTGATGTAATGCAAATGCATCTTTCGGCAAAACCGCCTTCAACCATAAGACTTCCCAATGTTAAGGATTCGGCCATCGTGGAACAGGCGCCGTACAGCCCGAAAAAAGGGATTTCGCTTTCCCTTACTCCGAAATTTGCAGCAATGCACTGGTTGAGCAAGTCTCCTGCAAATATATACTGGATATCGCCTGTGGAGACATTGCCCTTCATAAGTATTTTTGAAAGAGTTTCACGCAGAAATTTGCTTTCGGCCTTTTCAAAACTCTCCTCACCGAAGTATTCATCTTCTATTACTTCATCAAAAAATCTGCCCAGCGGGCCGTGACCTTCCTTGGCTCCTACAATTGCCGCCCATGACTGAATTACAGGTTTACTGTCAAGTCTTACAGTCTGTTTTCCCAGCCTCGTACCCATAAGGTCCCATCCTTTCTGCTGACAAATAATAAGGCATTATGTTTCTCAGGATTTTATAAGATAATATATAATTCCTGCTATGATTGAAGAAAATATGCCATAAACAAGTACAGGTCCTGCAATAAGAAACATTCTTGCTCCGACTCCCATAACGTATCCTTCCCGTTTATATTCCATTGCCGGAGATACTATGGAATTGGCAAAACCCGTTACGGGAATTGCAGCACCGGCTCCTCCTATTCTTCCGATATCGTCATATACGTTCAGTGCGGTAAGAAATGCTCCCAGAAAAATCATGAACAGTGTTGTTAAAGAACTTGCATCATTTTTCGACATTCCGGTATCAAGCAGAGCCCTCATAATTAACTGACCGATTGTACAGATTACTCCTCCGACCAAAAACGCCATAACCGAGTTTTTAAACTTCGGACTTTTCGGAGCCTGTTGCTGAGACCATTTTTTATATTCTTCCTTCGTCCTTTTCTGTTCCATATCCTGTTCCTCCTTAAGGAATTCACCTGCCTTGATTATTCCGCAAGTCCATAAATGTTTTTCTGTTCTTCCCTGAAAACAAATACACCTTTTTGCGGAATACTGTCCCTGGTTCGGGATGAGTGGACAAAAAACAGAATAACCGCGCCGATCAACAGAACAGACAGGATAATAACTATCCACAGATATCTTATCCTGTTCAAAGCTCTTCCTACCATTTGAAAACCTCCCCGGACATCATCAGAAAATCATGTTTATTTTTTGATGCTTGGCGTAAAAATATTCGACAGGCAAAAAAGAATAATTTTTGTCAAAAAAAAAGACCCGGCATTAACCGGATCTTTTCATCCCAAACTCTGGGTTAGTCAGCTGTAATCAATTACGACCCCTGCAAATTGAAAACAAACCGTTCTCCGTCATAATCCACCGAAACGACAGAACCGTCACGGATTTCACCTTTCAGGTATTTTTCTGCCAGTTCATCCTCGATATACTGCTGGATTTTCTTCCTGAGCGGCCTTGCTCCGTATTTCGGACTGTAGCCTTTTTCAACCAGGGCATCTTTCGCTTTCCTGCTTACCACAATATCAATGCCTTTTTCAAGGGCATTTCTTCTGACTTCTTCAATCATCATGTCCACAATCGCGTTAAGCTGTTCTTTGGTAAGTTCTTCGAAGACGATTACTTCATCCACCCTGTTCAGGAATTCGGGCCGGAAAGTGTTTTTAACAGCATCCAGGATCTGCTTTTCAAGGTTAACGCTGTTCTCGTTGTTATAGCCAATACTTGGTGCCCTGTTACTTGTTCCGGCATTTGATGTCATGATTATGATTGTGTTTTCAAAGTTTACCGTTCTTCCCTGGCTGTCAGTTAATCTGCCGTCTTCCATAATCTGCAGCAGTATATTGAATACATCGGGATGGGCTTTTTCAATCTCGTCAAGCAGTATTACCGAATAAGGCCTTCTTCGTACCTTCTCGGTCAGCTGACCGCCCTGATCAAACCCTATATATCCCGGAGGAGCACCTATTAACTTGGATACAGTGTGTTTTTCCATATACTCGGACATGTCAAGCCGTATCATCGCATCAACGCTGCCGAACAGTTCCTCGGCAACTGCACGGGCAAGCTCGGTTTTACCGACACCGGTAGGTCCTACGAAAATAAACGAACTGGGTTTGCGTTTTTTCCTGAAATCAGACCTGTTTCTCCTTATTGCCCTGGCTACGCTTTCAACAGCTTTGTTCTGTCCGACAACTCTCCTGTGCAGACGTTCCTCCAGTGAAATAAGTTTCTGGGCTTCGGCTTCGCTTATCCTGCTTACCGGTATTTTTGTCCAGGATTCAATTACATAGGCAATATCGTCCTTTGTAACATCCATTGTCCCGTACTTCTTCGACAATTCGCTGATTTTTTCCTGGAGTCTGCATTCTTCCACTTTATAGTCAGCAGCTTTCTTGTAATCGTCGTGCAGGGCGGCCTGTTCCTTAGCTTCCTGCACTTTCTGCAGTTCAAGCTTAAGGGCTTCGAGTTCAACGAGCCCCTGGTTCATCAGATTAACCCTGGAACCGGCTTCGTCTATGACATCAATTGCCTTGTCGGGCAGAAATCTGTCATTTATATACCTGTCGGACAATACTACTGCATATTCAATTACATCATCGGGTATCCTTACATGGTGGTATTCTTCATAGTAGTTTTTTATGCCCTTAAGTATTTCAATTGTTTCGGCAACGGTAGGTTCATCCACCAGAACCGGCTGGAATCTCCTTTCCAGTGCCGCATCCTTTTCAATATGTTTCCTGTATTCATCCAGTGTTGTTGCTCCTATTACCTGAACTTCTCCGCGGGCAAGGGCAGGTTTCAGAATATTGGCCGCATTCATTGCTCCGCCTTCCGCATCGCCTGCGCCTATAATGTTATGCAGTTCATCTATGACCAGTATGATATTGCCGTTTTCCTTTGCTTCTTTCAAAATGGATTTCATCCTGGCTTCAAACTGGCCTCTGAACTGCGTACCTGCAACAATTGCCGCCAAATCAAGAAGATAAATTTCTGTTGTAAAAAACCTTGCAGGTACCTGCCTGTTTACAATACGAACAGCCAGTCCCTCGGCTATTGCAGTTTTTCCTACCCCGGGTTCTCCAATCAGTACAGGATTGTTTTTTGTCCGCCTGTTCAGTATCTGTATAACGCGATCTATCTCACGCTCGCGGCCGACAATCCTGTCAATTTCACCCCTTGCTGCCTTTTCGGTCAGGTTTATGCCGTACGTGTCGAGATACTTGCGTTTTCCCTGCTTTTTCGTCTTAATCTTTACACCGTCGTAATTGCCAGTCTTTTTGTCGTCGTCACCGGCCGTTTTTTCATCGGATATCATTCCGCTGAACGGCCTGAGCAGCTGGCTGCTCCTTCCTTCATCGCTGTCTGAAAAAGCCTCTTCAATGCTGTCGGCGTCCATATTTTCAAACAGGCTCATCATCTGATTGTTTAAATTCTCGATATCCTGCGGCGTAAGCCCTGTCTGCTGAAGAATATGATTTAACGGGGCAATTCCCTGTTTCTGGGCACACTGCATGCATAAACCGATGGGTTCCTGCTTTCCGTTGACAACCTTTGTTATAAAAATTACTGCAATATTTTTCTTGCAGATGGAACATTTAATCATCATTCATCATCTCCATTCATTCAGGGATTTTCCGGTTATGGCATCCTGTGCTGCAAATCCCCTTAAAATCAAATCTATGTTAAAAATCTTATAATCAAACCTTCAATATAATTTTATCATAAAATAAGCTTTCTGACCAGAAAACATTTGTCCTTCCCTTACCTTCATGGTATAAAATGGAAGAAGATATTTACAGCAACCTTTTTTTCACTGTAACGCAATTACCCCTCTGGTTAAATGATATATCGTCACATAAACTTTTGACAATCTGAAGTCCCCTCCCGCATTCAGGAAGCTCCAGAATATCGGTGTCACACATTTCATTGTTTTTCATGTTCATAACCTTCCTCACATCAAATCCTCTTCCCTGATCCATTATAGTGATATTGAGGACATCCCTTTCACTTATACAGACATCCATATAAACCCTTTTGCTGCAGTCCAGCAGGTTTCCGTGCTCAATTGCATTTTGCAGAAGTTCGTTCAGTATTATTTTTATGTCAAAGGACTGATCGCTGTTTATTCCAAAGGAATTCTCCAAACAAGAAATAATGCTTCTTACTGTTTCACAGACAGCATTAGCATCATTGATAATGAATCCTCTGTAAATTTTTTTTACTTTCATCCGATCAGCTCCATAAGTTTCACATTCAAAGGTGAAACATAAATAATTAATATCCTGTCTATTATATACCCACGAAATTAACTACTTTTTCAGAATTCTTCTGAATTTCTCCAAAGTTTTTCGTTCAAGCCTTGAAATATACATCTGGGACACATTAAAGTCCTCTGCAATTTCCTTTTGGGTTCTGTTTTCAAAATACCTGAGTCTTATAAATTTTTTCTCGGTATCACTGAAGTGCTTCATTGATTTCTCAAGAAAATCCCTGTTGTTTATTTTCTCAAAGGTTTCATCATCTTCTCCTACTGCCTCATGAAGCTCCAAATCGTCATCGTCATAAATTGTCTGATCAAATGACTGAATTTTGTAAACATTCCAGGATTCAATGATTTCAAGAATTGTTTCTTCGCTGAGATTTAAATGTTCAGCAATTTCATCAACCCTTGGCACTCTGCCGTTTTTCTGCATTAACAGTTCCCTTGTCTGATTGACTTTCTGGTATATTTCGTAAATTCTTCTCGGTACACGTATTACCGAAGCCTTGTCACGGAAATAACGCTTTATTTCACCTATAATGGTCGGTGTGGCGAAACTTACGAATTTAACGTTCGCATTTATGTCAAAACGCTCAACAGCGTTTATCAGAGCCATGCAGGCAACCTGGTACAAATCGTCATATTCAACGCCACGGTTGATAAATTTCCTGGCAAGGATCTCAGCCAGATACAGATACCTTGAAACAATCTCATTGCGTATATTCACATCCCTGGTTTTCCTGTACTGCTCAAACAGCACCTTATCGGAAACTTCGTTCTGGTTTTCCTTACTTTTATCCATTAACGGAATCCCCCAAATTTTTCCCAATGGTTATTACACAGTCATCACTGCATGTAATGCTGAATTCATCCGTCAGGGATGATATAATGGCTTTTGCAAACTCTCCCGAATCACCCTCAAACAGACTTTCCGCAAGACAGTTCGGAACCTTGAAAAACGCCTGAAAACCATTTTCATACAGTTTAAATTTCACATCATAATACTGGCTGGAAACACAATCGGATGAAACAATCCTTGAACATATTTCAGAAACAACAACCTTGATATCTTCAACAACATCAATATCAAACCCTATTTTCGAGACCAGCCCTGATACGGCCAGCCTGATAAAACTCAGGTATTCGGCTTTTTTCGGAAGGTTTATTACTATCTCATCAAAACACCCGCTCATACGGCTTCCTCCAGGATAAATACTTTATCAAGACCAGTAATCCGGAAAAGTTTCTTTATGTTCTCACGCAGCTGATATATATACACATTGTTCTGATGATTTTTTACCCGTTTAAGTGCTCCAACCAGAATGCCAAGACCTGTACTGTCTATGTACGACAATCCGTCACAGACAAGTTCAATGTCCTTTGTTCCGTCGCCGATTACCTCATATAACCTGGTTTTAAAATCAGGTGCAGTGGATATATCAATTTCGCCGCTTATAATAATACGTATTTTTCCGTTTTCATCCCGGTTGTCGACCCTCATTTCAAACATGCGCAATCCTCCTTCAAATCAGAATATTCCTTCTCATTCACTCAAACTGCCGATAAACTCCAACGCTTTGTCCATCCTTTGGGTATTAAGGGATATGCCTACTACTGCGCTTTTACCATAAATCCTGTTATCCTTGATGAATTTGTTTTCAGTTATATCAATACCGTAAATATGTTCAGGACCCTTTACAGGCTCACCGTTTTCTTCCTGATCAATTGTTTCGCTGCCGCGGACATAGCTTTCTTCTGAAAATCCCCACTCACCTACCAAATCATCCAGTGGCAGGAATATTCCCTGGGAGACAAAAATATCAAAGTTTTCCCTGTCCATTACAATAATGTCTATTTCCTTTGCCGCGATCATCGCTACAAATTTCATCTGGGAAGCATATACAAACTGCGGATCCTCGGAAATCGTACCCAGAAACTGTACAGACGGCGCTTCAATTCCGCTTACTCTTTCCTTTATGTTATTCTCCACAACTGTCTGATCCTGACCAAAAATGCCGCCATAGCAGACAAGGCTGAAATCAGGCTCAACCTGGTTAATGCAGCTCCTTATTGAAAAAAACAGTATGACAATTAACGCCAATCCGACTATCATGTGTATCTTATAGTAATGGAAAAAATTTTCAAGTTTTATCGGATCGACCTTAAGAATTCTTGCCAGCAGCGGAGGGTTTTCACGTAAAGCCTTCTTTCGTTCTTCTTCATTTTTGTCAACATACGTTATTCCCATCAGCAGATTGTAAGCCTCGGTAATATCATCAATTGTATAGCCTCTTTCATCCTTTTCCAAGTTCCTGAATTTTCTGGTTAAAATACCGTATCTTTTTGAAATATCATCCTTTGTTGCATCAGAACCAAGTTCCAGGATCTCAAGAGCTTTTTCCCTGTCAAGCTGCCCCACAAAACAACCCCCCTTGGACAAAAATTATTAAAAACTATTCTTTCGGCTTCATTGTCGGAAACAGCAATACGTCACGGATGGAATAGGAATTGGTAAACAGCATGACAAGCCTGTCAATTCCCACGCCAAGCCCGCCTGTGGGAGGAAGGCCATGCTCCAGTGCTATTATATAATCCTCATCCATCATGTTTGCTTCTTCATCGCCCTGTTCCCGCTTTTTAACCTGGGCCAGGAATCTTTCCTTCTGATCCACGGGATCATTCAGCTCGGAATAGGCATTTGCCATTTCCCGTCCCATAATAAACAGTTCAAACCGTTCGGTTAATTCAGGCTTGTCGGGTTTTCTCTTTGTCAGCGGAGAAACCTCGACAGGATAATCCAGTATAAATGTGGGCTGTATCAGATGATGCTCCACATACTCCTCAAAGAACAGGTTAAGTATTTCACCCTTTTTTGTTTTACCCTCAGTATCAAGACCTTTTTCCTTTGCTATCGCAACAGCCTCTTCATCCGATGTTAAAGAGTCAAAGTCAATCCCGGCATATTTTTTCACTGCTTCGGTCATTGTCATGCGCGCCCACGGAAGCGACAAATCTATATCATGGCCCTGGTATTCAATTTTTCTTGTCCCCAGAACCGTATCGGCAATATAGGTATATAAATCCTCGGTCAGCTTCATCATTCCATGATAGTCCGTATAGGCTTCATATACTTCCAGGAGAGTAAATTCAGGATTATGCTTGACTGACATTCCTTCGTTTCGGAACATCCTGCCCAGTTCGTAAACTTTTTCCAGCCCGCCGACAATCAGTCTCTTCAAATATAACTCAGGCGCAATACGCAGGTACATATCCAGATCCAGCGTATTATGATGGGTTATAAAGGGTCTTGCATTGGCACCGCCGGGGATTAAGTTAAGAATAGGGGTTTCGACTTCAAGAAAACCCCTGCTGTCCAGGAAATTTCTAACGGCAGTAATTATTTTACTGCGCAGAATAAAGGTTTTCCTGACTTCAGGGTTTACAATCAGGTCCAGATACCTCTGGCGGTAACGCGTATCCGTGTCCTTAAGCCCATGGAACTTTTCCGGAAGTGGTCTTAAAGACTTGGATAAAAGGGTATATTCATGAACCTTTATGCTTATTTCTCCCATTTTGGTTTTGAAAACCGTCCCTTTAACTCCTATGATATCGCCGATGTCCAGTTTCCTGAATTCCTCATATTCCTCTTCGCCCAGTTCGTTAATGCGGACAAAGAGCTGAATCTTTCCGTCCCTGTCATGAAGATCGCAGAAACTGGTTTTTCCCATTCCCCGTTTGGCCATTATTCTGCCTGCAACTGAAACATCTTTTCCTTCAAACTCATCAAAATTATCTGTAATTTCCTTTGTTTTATGAGTTACATCGTACTTTACAATCCTGAACGGATCTTTCCCAATGCTCTGAAGATAACTGAGTTTCTGCCTTCTAATCTTCAGTATTTCGTTTAGATCCTGAACTTCTTCGGTATTGTGATTTAAGTTTTCCGACATTTATAGTCCTCCTGTGAAATCAAATTTCCCGTTTTAACTTCAAAAAACAAACAAACATAACACAAAAACAGCTTACATGTTAATGTAAACTGTTTTGCTTTTAGAATATTATAACCTATGAACCTTATTATAACAATAGCTGCATAATTATTTATAAATCTGGAGTACTTTAAGCCGTACCGTACCGTCGGGGACCTGAACGGTAACAATATCTCCGGGTTTTTTACCCATCAGTGCACGCCCGACAGGTGAATCGTTAGATATTTTCTGCTCCAGAGGATCTGCCTCGGTGGAACCCACAATATAATATTCCATTTCTTCGTCAAGATCCATGTCATAAACTTTAACCCGGGTTCCAAGCCGTACCGAATTGGTATCGACTTCATCCTCATCAATTACAACGGCATTTTTCAGCATGTTTTCCAGTTGTACAATACGAAGTTCATTTTGAGCCTGTTCGCTTTTTGCCTCGTCATATTCCGAGTTTTCTGAAATGTCCCCGAATGCCAGTGCCTGTTTTATTCTTTCAGCTATTTCACGCCTTTTTTCCCCTTTTAAACGTTCAAGCTCTTCTTCAAGCTTTCTGAGACCTTCATATGTTAAATATATTTCTTTGCCACTCATGTAATGATACTCCTTTTTTAAATTTCTCTCTGTAATCCCCCGTTAAACATGTAATAAAGGTTATAATAATTTATCCACTTATATTACTTTTATTCCTGTTTCAAAAACTTGCTATTAATTTTTAACTGGGATTACTGACTGACACCCGCAAATACCCCTATCTGTTATATATCGTCGGGCAAAAAGTTTTTAATGGGAGAATCCCTTCCCCCATTGCATTGCTAACATTATAATGCATCATATTCTGTTATGTCAAGAATACAAACTCAGTGATTCAGCGGATAAAATGGAAATTTTTACACCCAGTAACTCTTCTGCTTCAGCTATTGAAATATCTTTCTTATTTATCACCATATTCAGAAGAAACTCGGCCAGCAACTGGTTATTGAATCTCTGTACCAGTGTTACCCCCAGTTTTTTCAGCAGTTTTCTGCTGAAAGCATATCCTATCCGGTACTGCCTGCTGTACTTCGGATATATTATATTTTTTTCACAGGCTGCAATTTTAATTCCATTAAAGGGATAATCAATGTCTTTTTCGTCGTATAAAATCCAGACATGACTTCTGGAAAGCACTGCAAAATCCCCGGTAATACAGACAGGGACACCTGTTTCTGCCATGAATTCATCCCAGATATCGTCCATTTCTGCATCTGAACCTATTACATTGACAAGACGGAAATTTCTGAGCAAAGTCATAAGATTCGGCCTGATATACTGCTTTTTTATGCCCGAAAGTGTAACTGTCATCTCCCGCATTTCAAGACTTCTCAGCGGTTCCATTGAAAAAAGCAGATGCATATTCCTTCTTATACTTTCGGCGATGTATCCGTCGCCATCCGCAGCCCATTCGCCTTCCATATACTCCTTCAGCGGCTTTTCAAGCAAATATTTTTCGATATTATTGCTTTTGACAGCTTTTATCCATTTTTTTATCGTTAGTCTTTTGCCAGTCCGGTTTTTGATACGGTAAATTTCAGGATGCGGCATTGTTATAATATACAGAAGCAAACCGTTGTCTATCTCCTTAAAGCTTACACGAACAGGAGCGGAAATAAAACCCGAAAACCATCCGCAAATTTGCCGTAACGGAAAAGCAGACTTTTTCGCTGAAGGTTTCCCTGAAGCCAGAACCAATGCATAAGCCATATCAAACACCGGTACTTGGACTTACCTTTTTACGTATTCTATTAATATGGCCCATGCCTTTGAAATATTACAGCAAAAACCATCTAACTGAGTGCCTCCTTTATTTCTCTGGCCAGCTTCCTGCTTATTCCCCTGACCCGGCAAAGTTCTTCTTCGGTTGCCTCTCTTATTCTCTTAACCGAACCGAATTCCTTTAACAATGCTTTTTTTCTTTCCGGACCTATACCCTCTATTTCATCAAGTACCGAAGTACGCTGGATTTTCTTTCTTTTAAGCTTATGAAAACTCAGGGAATAGCGATGAACCTCTTCCTGTATGGCAGCAATAAGAAAATGCAGTTCCGGTTCTTCTCTAAGTTCGATGCTGACCACATCATTGACCAGCTTCTGAGTCTGATGTTTTTCATTCTTGGCCATACCGGCAACGGGCAGGTTTATTCCCAGTTCCGAGAGGACTTCCATGGCAGCATGAACATGACCTATACCGCCATCCATCAATATCAGATCAGGCTGTTCGGAAAAACTTGGGTCCTCATTGCCTTCCTTCAAACGTTTCAGTCTCCGGTACAGCACTTCCTGCATGCAGGCATAATCATTCTGCGTATCCACATTCTTTATTTCAAACTTTCTGTAGTGGGATGTCTTTTTCATGCCGTCCTCAAAGACCACCATACCTGCGACCATGCCCTGTTTTCCGGTGTTGGAAATATCATAGGCTTCGATTCTTCGGGGTAAATCCGGCAAATTCAGGATTTCCTGAAGCTTTTCCAGGGCTTTTTCTATATTCTCCTGCCTGTTCACGAAATTGACCCTGAATTTGAGAAACTCTTCCCATGCATTTTTTACTGCCAGATCTATCTGTTTTTTTCTGTCACCGCGGGCAGGCACATGCAGTTTTACATTCCTGCCGCGCATTGATTTCATCCACTGCTCAATAATTTCAGCATTGGCAGTATGATGCGAAAGAAGAATTTCAGGAGGTATTTCCCTGCCGTTTCCGTAAAACTGGGTCAGAAATGTTTCCATTACTTCTTCGTCTGACATATTATAGGTTTTTTCCATGAAATTTACATTTTTGCCCATCAGTTTGCCACTGCGGACAAAAAGTACAATTACAAGGCTGTTTATTTCATCCCGGACCAGCGCACATAAATCCCTGTCTTCAAATTTTGTTGACAGAACCAGCTGTTTTTCGGTAATTCTTGTTATACTTTTTATTTTATCGCGGATTGCTGCAGCTTTTTCAAATTCAAGATTTTCAGCATATTCCTGCATCTTTTTCTGAAGCTCATTCAGTATTTCATCCTGTCTGCCTTCGAGGAACCTGCATGCTTCCTTTACCGTTTCATTATACTCCCTGCTGCTAATAAAACCGGCACATGGTGCCGAGCAAAGCTTAATATGATAAAAAAGGCATGGACGCTGGTTATCACCTTCCCTGATTTGCCTGTTGCAGGTTCTGAGCGGAAATATTCTTCTCAAAACCTCCAGGGATTTGCGCGCGTCAGCCGCTTTCGTATATGCACCGAAATATTTTGAGCCGTCCTTTTTTACAGTCCTTGTCAGCTCAATTTTGGGAAACAAATCCTGGGTAGTAATACGAATATAAGGATATGTTTTGTCATCTTTAAGAAGAATATTATATCTTGGTTTATGCAGTTTAATCAGAGTATTTTCAAGAATTAGGGCTTCCGCCTCGGTTTCGGTCACAATGGTTTCAATACTGTTTATTTTTGATACAAGAATCCTTGTTTTCGGATCTTTTTCTTCAGGATTCTGAAAATACTGTCGGACACGGTTTTTCAAAACTTTCGCCTTTCCCACATAAATTATCCTGCCCGACTTGTCCTTCATCAGATATACCCCGGGCAATTCCGGGATATTGTTCAGAATATTCTTGATTTTATCCATATCCTAAGCACTGTCTATTTGTGCTGATCAGTCATACCCCTTTCAACAAACAATTCAAGCTCGCTGATGGCAAGCTGCTCATCAGGACCGTCAGCTATCAGCAATACCTTTTCCCCCTTGCTGATACTGAGTGATAAAATGCCCAGCAAACTTTTTGCATTGGCTCTGCGATCATTCTTCTGAATCCATATATTGGATTCGTAACCTGATACCTTTTGAATTAATCGTGCAGCAACTTTTGACTCCAGGCCGGATTCATTTTTTATTGTTATTTCCTTACTGATCATCCCAGTTCCCCCTGCTAACATTAATTCTCTTTGTCAGGTTAATTGTGGTCCCGTGATAAATTTTTTGTCATACCTATTATACAATGACAGTGCAGGGTTTTCAAATAAATTATTTACATCCGGCAATAAATATATTCTGTAAACACGCGGAGCTCTAAACTTTTCGCACCGATTTTCTGTTTACGGCAAAGTATATTCCTCCTGCAATTAAAATAACGCATGCAGCCATCCCTGTCATTTCCATGGATCTTAGCATTGCTATTGCATCCACAGCCTCCCATTTCGCCGCATTTATAAACTCAAGACCCTCATCAAGCATAAAAGCCATGGTGTTATTATAGAATTTATTAATAAAGTTTATTACCGGTTCAAAGAGCAGGTTCAGTATGAAAGCAACAAAAGATATATACAGAAGCGCAGGCAGAGGTACATTCGGGGTTTCCTGCCGAATATGATTTTCCGCGGGCATGCTTTTAATTCTCTGCATGATTTTATTTTCCAGTCCGTCGAGTTCAGAATCCGGCTGAAGTTGACCAAGAAAAGAATACAGGTTTTGCCATTCACTTAATTTGTCCCTGCACTTTTTGCATACAGAGAAATGCTTCTCAAGTTTTTTACATCTCCCTGAATCGAGCAGATTGTCAAGGAACAATGATATTTCTTTTTCACTGATATGCATAATTATGCCTCCCTGTAATACTCAGCCATTTTTTCCTTCAACATTTTCCTTGCCCTGTAAATTCTGTTTTTTACAATGCTCAGTGGTACATTCATGGCCTTTGCAATTTCCTCGTAGCTCATCCCTGCCTGGTGAAAAAGAAGCAACGGGGTTTTATAGCCTGGTTTGAGCTGCCTGATCTGTTCTTCAAGCCACTGTTTTTTTTCCTTGTTCACCAGCACTTCATCAGCCGCCTCAGCCGTATCTTCCACGATGGGATTTTCTTCCGCAGCCACAGAGTAATTCTTGTTCTTGCGCAGAGTATCAATACATGTGTTGTGTGTTATTCTGCTGATCCACGCAGAAAATTTCATATCGGTATCATACATTCCCAGTTTTCTGTATGCTTTGAAAAAGACTTCCTGTGTAATGTCCTCCGCAATATGTGAATCCTTAAAAAAGCGAAGGGCAATTGAATATACGAGTTTCTTGTACTTCGCAACAAGATATTCAAATGAATCAATATCCCCTTTTAAACACTTTTCAACAATCATTTTGTCTTCCATTTATTTTCCCTTCAGCAATCAGTAGTAACTCCCACAGGAATCAGTCTGATTTCAAAACCGGAAAATTATCCGTACGTCAGATTTTTCTTTATCCTGTTTAAATAATTACCGATACTCAATAGATTAAATACGAAAATGTCATGTTCAAAGTCTGACGGTGACATGTCTATTATGGCATTATTGAAACGGTAAATAAAGAGTTGTTTATTTCCGCCGATTGTTTGCCGATAAAAATAACAAAGAATAAGCCTGGGGTTATATCAGCCGAAAAATCTCTTAAATTAATTTATTGAAAATGCGGGGGTTTACTATGTTTGAAAAATTAAAGCAGATATTTTCATCCGGCCGTGATAAATTGATGAAAAGATGGTATTTCAAAAAGCCGGATATCAAAAACTTAGTATCCGTCGGTCTTAAAGCAAGTTTCCTCAGAAAAATAAAAATACGACAAAGAATTATAATAGCCTTTTTCATCATATCAATACTGCCTCAGCTTATTTTGGGACTGATAGCATTCAGAAGCGGAAAAAACCTCTTATCCAGTGTCATAAAGCAGTATACCGAGCAGATAGTAATCCAGTTGGGTAATAATGTTTCCTCCGAATTAACCAAAATAACCGAATCCACAAATTCATTCCTTTTTTCATCCCTTCTGCAGAAAAGCTTCTACGGTTACGATGAATTTCAGACATACGATAAGGGAGTAGCTTTCAACGATATTCAAAAGGAAATGAACATTGTATCTTCACAGAATAAAAACGTCGCAGAAATGCGTCTCTTCTCCCCGGCAAACTCCGTCATATATGTTGGCACTTCATCCAACACTATTGACTACAATGAGCTGAATACGCAATTCTCCGAAAGCGGAGCCAATTATAAATGGTATAATTTCGGCAAGGAAATTGTCTATGCCCGAAAAGTGGTAAATGTACAAACAAACAGATTTATGGGAAACTTCTTTGTCCTTATCAACAGCAGCAAATTTAATCAGCTGTTTGAGTCCCTTAAATTCAGTGATAAAGTTGAACTGGTATTTGTGGCAGAGGACGGAACAGTTATTTATTCCAGTGATGAAACCAAATCCCCCGGAACGGTATACCCATATTCAGGACTGGTTGAGACCATTTCTTTAAAAAAGAATACAGAAGGCATTACGTTTGACAGTTTCGACATTAATCTGAAAGAACATTCATACTGCAATTATTACAGTATTGCAAATACGCCATACAGCATAGTAATTATAACACCCTATTCCTTTTTGAATGCCGCGGCAAATGCCATAGGCGTTTCCATCATCGTAACACTGGCCATAGCGGTAGTACTGTCGGTGGCTTTATCAATTGTAATTTCAAACAACATTTCGAATCCTCTTGGCACGCTGGCTGAACTGATGAGAAAAGCCAGAACCGGGGATTTGACCCATTCTGTAACAGATGAGAGTGGAGATGAAATCGGTGAAGTAATAACTCATTTTGATGATATGATGGCCAATATCAAAAAATTGATAGAAAAAGTTCAAATCTTGGTCAACAATGTATCATCCAGTGCTGAGAAGATTTTCGCATCATCCGGGCAGACGCTTGCTTCGTCGGAGCAGATTGCAATGACTCTGCAGGAAGTGGCCAAAGGTTCTTCGGAACAGGCACAGGAAGTATCCAAAACAGTGGAATATATGAATGATTTGTCTGACAGCATAAATAAAATGACCCAAAAACTTTCCAACATGTCCGGGCTTATAGCAAACACCGAAGAAACAAGCACCGAAGCAATAGAAAGAGTCAAGGTCCTGAACGACAGGGCAAATCTGACAAAAGAAGCTTCGCTGAAGATAGTTGAGGAAATTAACAGCCTTAACAATGACATGAAGCAAATCCGCAAGATAACCAAACTTATTGTCGGTATTTCCGATCAGACAAACCTGTTATCGCTGAACGCTGCCATAGAGGCTGCACGTGCAGGCGAAGCAGGGCGCGGTTTCGCAGTTGTGGCCGATGAAGTCAGAAAACTTGCGGATCAGACAAAAGAAGCCTCAATTATGATTAACAATATAATTAACGAGATAAACAATAAAACCGAACATGCCGTATTTGAAGCAACCAACACCAGCAATATAGTCCAGGAGCAAATGGTGGCTGTTGAGCAGACCAACGATGCTTTCAGCACAATTTCTGCCTCTATGAAGGAAATCAAGGAATACATGAACGAAGTGGAAAAATCAGTGGGCGACATGCTTTCCCTCAGGCAGAAAACCCTTTCGGCAATGGAAAACATTTCTGCGGTGTCACAGGAAGCAGCAGCCACTTCAGAAGAAGTATCGGCAAGTACGCAGGAACAGATGGCAAGTGCCGAAGTGCTTACCAATCTTGCAAAAGAACTGGACAGTATGGCAAAAGAACTGCAAAGCGCGGTATCCATGTTCAAGATCAGCTAATCTGCATATGCAGCTAAGCAGCAATACCATTCTGAACATAGTATAATCAAATGAAAATTTTAAAGGGGCTGTTCCCGGATGGGATTTTGAGACAGCCCCTTTTTAATGAGTAAAAATACAGAGTAAAAAGACACGTTATTGGTTTATCCGGTAATCGGTTTTACATCATAGGTATATATTTGTCAATTGCACCTGTAGGACAAACCTTAATACATTCACCGCAGTTTTCACATTTCGCAGGGTCTATTACCGCGCGGAGGTTCACTATTGATATTGCCTCTCTTGGACAAACCTTTACGCACTTTCCGCATGCAATACAGGCAACCTTACAGTTTTTACGCGCAACGGCCCCTTTTTCCTCGTTGCTGCACGCAACAGAATATCCTGATCTGGCAGGAACCATTTTAATGATCAGTTTGGGGCATTCAGCAATACATTTACCGCAGGCGGTGCATTTCCTCTCATCTATTCTTGCTATACCGTTTTCCACGGTAATTGCATCAAATGCGCATACCTTTTTGCAGCTGCCCATTCCCACGCAGCCGTAAATGCAGGATGAAGGACCGCCTGCCATGGATGCTGCGGAGCGACAGTCCATAATGCCGTCATAATCAAATTTTATAGTAACATTGTCCCATGAACCCTTGCACATAACCCGGGCCACCATCTTTTCACCGGCTTTCGCTTCAATCCCCATAATACTGCTGAGCCTGGTTACAAGATCAGGTCCGCCTACGGGGCATTTATTGATTTCCGCTCCGTTCACAATAGCCTCGGCATAGTTATCACATCCGGTAAAACCGCATGCACCGCAATTCGCACCAGGCAGAGCTTCACGTACTTTGGCTGTTCTGTCGTCAACCTTTACTTCAAACTTAACCGAGGCATATGAAAGGATTATGCCGAATACCAGCCCTAGCCCTGATACTATAGCTACGGGAAGCAAAACCATTTCCATAATATCACCACTCTTTCACTTTCAGTTAATATCAGTCTTTTCTGCCTTTACTAAACTCATTTCTTCCTTTACTAAAAAAGACAACGGGAGTATTTCAAACATTTTATATGCCGAATAATCCCTGGAATCCGAAAAATGCCACAGATACCAGTGCCGCTGCGACCAGTGTAATCGGAAGTCCCTGAAACGCAGCCGGTATATCGTTCGTTTCAATCCTCTCCCTGACACCTGAAAACAATACCAGTGCCAGTGTAAAACCAACGGCTGACGCAAACCCGAATACCACGGCCTGCAGCAACGTGTATTCTCTTTCCACGATCAGCAGAGCCGCTCCCAAAACCGCACAGTTAGTTGTAATCAGCGGCAGATAAATTCCCAGTGCCCTGTACAGCGAAGGCATAAATTTTTTCATAACTGTTTCCACCAGCTGAACAAGAGCCGCAATTACAAGAATGAACACAATTGTTCTCAGGTAAGTAAGCTCATTGGGCTTAAGCATGTATTCATATATCAACCATGTAATGGTTGAGGACAGAGTTATTACAAATATTATGGCACCACCCATACCGACGGCGGTTGATGTCTTTTTCGACACGCCGAGAAAGGGGCAAATGCCTAAGAACTTGGACAATACAAAGTTCTCAACAAATACAGCGGCAATGGCAATCAGAATTATTTCCCTCATTAGTCTGCACCTCCGTTATTGGCTGCGGCACAACCTGCACAGTTCATGTCGCATCCGCCGGAAATTTCCTTATTCCTTACTTTAAGCACCGATAATTTCTGAATAACCGCAACAACAAAACCAAAAGCGAGAAAACCACCCGGAGGAAGTATCATTATAACTGCCGGATCAAATAATTTTTCTGTAACCGGGATTCCCATCCATGTTCCTGCGCCGAGAATTTCGCGGACAGAACCCATAATCAGCAGAGCTATAGTAAATCCTGCACCCATTCCCAATGCATCAAGAATGGACATACCTACCCCGTTTTTGCTTGCAAACATTTCGGCTCTTGCAAAAATAATGCAGTTAACAACAATCAGCGGAATATAAATCCCAAGTTCCTTGTATATATCAGGAAGAAACGCATGGAGCAGCATGTCCACAATGGTTGTAAACCCTGCAATTACGGTTATATAAACCGGAATTCGTACCTTGTCCGGAACTATTTTGCGAATCAGGGATATAACAATATTCGAGCCCAGCAATACAAAAGTGGCCGCAATTCCCATACCGATTCCGTTCCTGGCCATTGTTGTAACAGCAAGTGTGGGACATGTTCCAAGTACCAGCTTCAGAACCGGGTTTTCCTTCATAATTCCGTTTGTAAGAACTGATAATGCTTTTTTGTCAGACCTGGCCATTTAATCCCCTCCATTCATGATTAACCTGACAGAATCCAAAGCAGCCTGAACACCTTCGGTTACCGCGCGGGACGTAATGGTCGCGCCGCTTATGGCCTGAATTTCGTTCTCTGAACTCTTATTCTGCTTAACAACACTTAACGTGCTTGTTGCATCCACTCCCTTGAACTGGCCTGTAAAACCAGGCTCTTTCGCCTTTGAACCCAGTCCCGGTGTTTCATTGTTGTCGCCTATGATAACTCCTGTCACCCGCCCGTCAGCATCAATACCGACAGTCAGTTTCATCTCCCCGCCGTATCCTTTTGTTGTAACATCGAATACATAGCCTATTACGGTATCATTGCTGTAAGCCTCGTAAACACCAGCTATCCTGCCGGGTAGTTTCTCAGGATCTATCTTAACAAACCTGTCTGCCCCGACCATTACTTCCTTTCTGAACTGTTCCTGCTCCTGCTCGGTTCTTTTGAGGATTATGTTTTCTGTTACGCTGTTCACATAGGCCAAAGCACCTGTTATTACTGCACAGACCAGGAAAAGGACCAATGTCGGTTTAATTATGCTGTTCCACACGTTTTTCACCTCCGAATGCGACGGGTATCGTATGCCTGTCAATAAGTGGTGTAACAATATTCATCAGAATTATTGCAAAGGAAACTCCTTCAGGCATATTGCCGTAAAGTCTGAACAAAGCGGTAAGAATTCCGCAGCCTAAAGCATATATAATCTGGCCTTTCCGTGTCATCGGGCAGGTTACGTAGTCAGTAGCCATGAACACCGCTCCAATCAGCAGTCCGCCTGCCAGGACATGGAACAGCGGATCTCCCGTGAACAGACCACCAGGTCCCTGTATCCATGCCAGAATAGCCACGGTTCCTGTGTATATTACCGGAATGTGCCATGAGATTACTTTCCTGAACAATAAATATACAAATCCCAGCAGAATGGCCAGAGCAGAAGTTTCTCCTATACAGCCGGGTGTTTTGCCCAGGAACATATCCAGGTAGGAATACATATAACTGCCGTCAGCAGGAGTAGCTGTTGCAGCGGCATCCAGCAAGCTCAGAGGAGTGGCGGAAGCAACGGCATCAACAAGGGGTTGGGTCCATGTGGTCATATGCTTTGCCCATGCAACTACAAGAATAACCCTTGCTCCGAGCGCCGGATTCATGAAATTCTGCCCGAGCCCTCCGAATAACTGCTTAATAAGAGCTATTGCAACAACAGCACCGACAACCGCTATCCACAAAGGTATGGAAGGAGGAAGATTAAGGGCCAGCAGAAGACCGGTTACGATTGCACTTAAATCCGAAATTGTCTGTTCTCTCTTCAGTCCCTTTCTCATTAGGTATTCTGTCAGGACCGATGCTGCAACAGTTACAGCAATAACCAGTGCTGCACGGAACCCGAAAAAAACGATACCTGCTATTGAGGCTGGAAGCAATGCAATAATTACATCCAGCATTATCCGCTGTGTGGTTACATTATCCCTTAAATGCGGAGATGAACATACAAACAGCCTGTTTTCCAACGACCTCACCTCATTTTCTGTTCACTTGCATCCTTCTCACGGCATCCTTGCCGATACGGATGGACTGTACAAGATGCCTTTTTGACGGACATGTGTATGAACAACTGCCACATTCTATACAGTCAAGAATAAGGTACCTTTCAAGTTCGTCAATTTTATTGGCCAGTACAAGACGATTTATTTCCAGGGGAAGCAGATTCATCGGACATGCTTCCACGCACCTGCCGCAGCGGATGCATGCCGATTCGGAAGGCAGATCCCCTTCCGCCTTGTCAAATGCCAATATTGCATTCGTATTCTTTATAACCGAAGTTTCAAGTGAATACTGTGCAATCCCCATCATAGGTCCGCCCATCAGCACCTTATGCGGAGTCGACTTAAAACCGCCGCAGTAATCAAAAAGTGCCTGTAAAGACGTTCCTATGGGTACCATCACATTCTTCGGCTGATTCACCACCGGGCCGTCCACGGTTACACGCTTCTTTACAAGCGGCATACCGGTTTTGACATAGGATGCTATAAATGAAACGGTATTGACATTCAAAACAATGCAGCCCACATCAGCCGGCAATTTGCCTGACGGAACCTTTCGCCCTGTGAGTGAATAGATTAACGTTTTTTCTGCACCCTGGGGATACCTGGACCTTACGCTTTGTACAGAAATACGTTTGTCGTTTTTGGCCAGTTCCCTCAAAAGATTTATGGCTTTCATCTTATTGTCTTCAATACCCATTATGGCTTTTGGGATATTCAGATAATCCAGTACCAGTCTTATGCCTTCAATTATACCTGAAGGATTCTCAATCATTTCCCTGTAATCAGATGTAATGTACGGTTCACATTCTGCACCGTTAATAATGAGACAGTCAATAACCTTGTCCTTCGGCGGATTGAGTTTTACATGAGTTGGGAAACCTGCGCCGCCCAAACCAACAAGCCCCGATTCTCTGACAGCTTTGAGAAAATCCTCCCTGTTTCTTATTTCCGGCGGTGAAATACCTTCATATATTTCCTGGTTGCCGTCGGTTTTGATCTCAACGGACATAACCTTGTTCCCGCCTGCAAACAGCATTGGTTCAACCTTTGTAACAGTGCCCGAAACGCTGGAATGAACAGGTGCGGATACATATGCTTCGCTGTCTCCGATTTTCTGTCCGACCTTCACCGTGTCCCCCTGTTTGACAACAGGCTTACATGGCGCTCCAATATGCTGAACCATTGGTATTATTACTTTTTCGGGAATATCGATAACAGATGTCTCGGACTCGGCTGTGTTTTTGCGATGCGGTGCGGATACCCCTCCCCGAAATATCCAGTTCAGTGCCATAGATTCACCTCGTTTCATTTTGACCTTTGGAATATACAAACACACAGATAATAATAACACATGGACAATAAATTGTGAATACAAATTATGTTTTTTGTATACAAGACAAAAAACGGTAAAATCCTTGAATAATGCCAGTTCCCTCTATTTTTCCATTCCTGAAAAATCATAATCCAGACTTGCAATAACCAGAGGCACCACGTTTATTTCGTTCCCTGTTATAATCTGACTGAGAAAGGAAAAATTCAAAGATGATGAATTCCTTATTCTTATGTCTGTAACTACCCCGCCGTCAAGACTGACATACATAACCAGTTCGCCAAAAGCTTCGGGTTCCCGTACGAGTACCTCTCCACTGTTCCTTATCCTGGAATCTGCAATAGTATCCCCGTCGGGTATGATTTCAATCGCCTGGTCAATCAGGGATAATGATAACAGTATATCTTCAAACATAAGCATTGTACGGGTAAAACAGTTGCTATCATCTGCAACGGGTACTTCATAGGAAAGCAGATGATAGGGTAATTTCGAGAATTTTCGCGTGTCTTCGGCAAACCCTGCCGAGCGGGCAGCACGTCCGGTCATAACCTTTGCAGTTTCCCTGTCTATTTTTCCAATATTGCTCATCCTCTGAGCAATAAAAGGCGTTTCATTCCACCTGTCCCGTACAGACGATAATACCTGTACCATTTCCTGAAGAATAACATTCATTCTCAAAAGCGTTTCGGTTCCCGCGTCAAGTTTCAGGCCACCGGGCACAAGAATACCTTTGAGCTGATAATCATCGGAGATTAATGATGCTGCCTCATTATACAGACTTATAAGCTTGAAGATTTCAGAATTATCCGACATAAGCCCGAGGCACCTGGTAATATGACTCAGACTGTACAGGTTAGCCCGCAGAAAGCTCATTTCATTCAGTATTAGCCTGAGCAGACCTGCTTTTCCCGGAACGGGGATTTCATTTATCTCTTCCACCGCATGAAGAAAAGCAAGACCTGTGGAAAACCCGTTAACAGAAGATATCCTTTCAAGCATATCCAGCACGTAAGGAATTTTTTCACCGATACATAATGCTTCTATCCCGCGGTGGTTATATCCGGTTTCTGCACTTACCTTACTGATGATTTCATCCTTTACTGAAAAACGGAATAAAACGGGCTCCTGGAGAAGCGGATGAAAAGGTCCCCATTCCACGGGCAAATCATCCCGTTTTTCTTCCCGGTATGTTCCTTTTTTCTGAGGGATAAACTTTAACGGATATAATCCTGCAATCTCCCTTTCCATCTGTACGCCTTCCGGAAAAATTTCGGCAACTGACGGAAGCGTACCGTTTTTAGGCACGTCGGTATCCACAGACTCTATTAATCCGTCTTTTTCAAGGAAAAATTCCAGTTTGATAAATTCATCAATGCAGGCCGCCTTAATGAAAATCAGCCTGTAGCCCATGAATTTGTAACCAGACAGTTTACCAATCAGGGTTCTTCCCTGTTTTTCATTCCTGCTCATTGTTTACTCCTGCCTTTACCGTTTTATAATCCGACTCCCTTACATTCTGTATTGCCCTAATTATTGCCTCAATTATTTCGATTTGTCCCGGCGTACATCCCCTTATCCAGGAATTAACCGGCAGTACTTCCTCAGCAGTATGCAGACCGCTGTTTTCCCTGCGGAACAGGCTTCCCGAGCATGCGCAGGCCCCGACTGCAATAACGGCCTTCGGGTAAGGGATTTTTTCATATATTTCAAGAATCTTTTTTCGTGATTTATCGTTAATGCATCCGCAAATAAGCAGGCAATCGGCATGTTTTGGGTTTCCTGTAACCGTTATGCCTTTTACTTCGCTGTTTCCGGTCAAAGCCATTGAAAACTGAAGGGCACAGTCCCTGCAGCCACCGGCATGGACAACAAAAACCGATATCGAACGGGTCCGGATTTTACTCACCCATTTCACCAGTACACACTCCTTCTGTTTTTCCGGAAACCGGATTGTCATTCCACTCTGTATTAATAATAAAACAGGTATATAAAATTAATAATTGACAGGCCCGCTGCCCATCCCCAGGACAATCTTGCAGCCTTTTTCCATTCAATGTCCGAAACAAACCTGTCCAGAATCAAAAAAGTGAGATATAACAGCGAAACAATTATATAAGATACAGCCTTTGTCACCGGAAGAAAAGCCGACAGTATTTTCAGCCAGACACCGATTTCAGTCCACTGTGCAAGCTGGATTACAGCAAGACTCCAGCCGCTGTATGGCGAAAAAAGAGCATCACCGAATACAGACAGTTCGTCCCCTGACAGACCGAAATCAAAATGCAGCAGGTTACCTTTCATTAGCAGGATTACAAACAGCGAGATAAAAGTAAAAGGCAGGTTTACAATCAGGCCGCTGCTTTCTGAAAGATGAGCCAATTCGTCAAGTTTAAGCGTACCTGCGATTTTATAAACTGACGCCGATGCAACCATGGATGTAAACAGCCAGACAACAAACCTGGAAAGGCCTCTTTTAGCCGATATTCTGCCCGAAAACTCGCTGCTGCTGACAGCACCAGTTATAACAAGCAAATCCATCATGGACAGTACGGATACAATAAAAAGAAAATTGTATCCCGATACGGTCATATAAAGCGCTATCAATGCAAACAGGCAAGAACCGGCTGAAAAAAAATAAGCAAGAAAATTATCGCCGTCGTCTTTCTTTTCAAAAAGTTTCAGAAGCCTGTATACCGGCTGAAGTATGTATGTTCTGCTCTGCCCGGGCATCAGGGTATTTATGTAATTGTAAGCAATGTATATAGCAGGAACTGACAGGATTACAGCCAGAAACCAGATTATTTCATGCATAATAAACTCACTCCCAGGGTAAGCGCTGCGGTTGTAATATAACCTATTTTAATTATCAGGTCAAAATTTATGTTAAACGGGATAATCGAAGCAACGGGGTGTTCCTCATTTATCTCTGAAGTATGTCCGGTATGCGCTGTAAATATGGATGAAATCCACATTATTATATAGGCTGCCGTCAGAACTATTCCGGCAATGACAAGCAGAAGTGGCAGAGGATTATTTGACAGAAAACGTATACTCGACTGAAGTTTTTTGAAAACCGTAGCCACAGCGAGTCCCGACATGCTCATAATCAGATTCAGAATACTGTGCCTGTTCCTGTAGCCCGAAAGTGAAAAATAAGCGCCCGCAAAAACCAGGATACCCCCATATATAATCATAAGGGAAATTACACTGCCGGTTAAATTATGAAACAGCGGGCGAAATTTGGCAAGTACAGCGTAAGGTACAATCAGGGAAAAAATAACAAGGTACATTCCTGCCGCAGGCACGGCTTTTGCTGAATCAAATCTGTAAACATAATTTTCCGGAATCAGCAGTCCCATTAATACCGCAGTGACGTAAATAATCAGGGCCAGAAACTCGGATAATTTTCCGAAATCACGAAAATCCTGCATTGACATCGAGCCGGTTATATAATACGCAGCAATCCCCGCAGACAGGAAAAGTGTCAGTGCCGTCTGCTGCATATATGGGAATGTACGTAAAAAAACATTCTTTGCACCGGCATTTCCATATGTATTTCCATATACTTTCAATAACAGGCATCCGGCTATGTACTGCCACTGCCAGAACAGAAACAGGCCTGTAACACTGTTGGATGAAATCAGGCCGGCAAAGGAGGAAAGCAAAAGGAGAATGCCCATACCGAAGCGTTTTATCCTGAAAGATGCACCACTGTAATATTTCTTCAGCAAATATATTACAAACGGCATAAAGATCAGGATTGTCAGTGTCCCGCAAAGCAGCAGCAGTTTTTCCCTTAAAGTCGGAGCAAGAAAATTATCAGGTTCAGCCTGAAGGCTGACTATTTCAAAAACAACCAGTATAACCGCCTGAATAAATGTAATAACTGATATTATAAGCTGCTTGTCCCTTACTGAATGCCAAAATATTAACGAAACCGTTGCAAGGGTTAAAATTCTCCATAAAAGCGAGGGTACCGGAAGGATTACAGGTTCTGGTGTCACAATTAAAGCAACAGTACACAGGAGAAAGAAAACTGCTGATATTACGGTTATAAGGTATGCACTTTTTTCTCCGGTAAACATTAAAACAAAAAACAGAACAACCGGTACGAACACCAGGCATAACGCCAATAAATCCATAACCTTGTCCCCCAGCATCGTGTATCTTTATTTAGTATATTAGTTTTTGCACCGTTCTACAAGAACTTTTTACCAGCGGGCAATAAGACCGGCTTCATTCCTTTTCTCAGCGGCACGGAAAGCTATTAATGCAGCGGCAATGGCAGCATTAAGGGAATTAATTTTCCCATACATCGGTATTCTCAACAGCAAATCACAGTTCTCACGCACAAGACGGCTTATTCCTTCTCCTTCGCTGCCTATAACAACGGCCAGCGGACTTTTATAGTCATATTCATTATAGGCCGTCTCGCCTGTCATATCCGCACCTGCAATCCACAGTCCTTTTTCCTTCAAATCTCGTATCGTCATTGTAAGATTTGTGACCCTGGCAACAGGAATATGTTCTGCAGCTCCTGCAGCAACCTTTGCCACAACGGGAGTAAGGGCGGCAGCTCTTCTTTTTGGAATAATAATTCCATGCACTCCCGCACATTCAGCTGTTCTGATAATGGAGCCGAGATTATTCGGGTCTGTAATGCCGTCAAGGATAAATATAAAAGGAGGCTGATTCATTGAACGGGCCTTTTCCAGTATATCCTCAACTTCCGCATATGAATAGGGTGCTGCATCTGCAATGACCCCCTGGTGGTTCCGGGTTTCAGACATCCGGTCAAGCGTGGATTTATCCACGTAAGATATAACAATGCCCTTACTTCTTGCATCGGCATAAATTTTTTCCAGAACAGGATCCCTTAAGCCTTTTTCAACATATATCCTGTTAATTGTGCGATTTGACCTCAGTGCTTCCAGTACTGGATTTCTGCCCTCCAGCCTGCCCGATTCCGGCCCTGCATCATCACTGTTTTCCCGGTAATATTTCCTGTCCTCATTCTTCTTTTTTGCCATCTGGCCCTTCCCCTTCCTGCTCAATAATTTCAGCAGCCATATTCAGAATTTCATCCAGGCGTTCATGCATTCCAAGAAGATACAAATATCCCAGCACAGCTTCAAAGGCAGTAGCCCTCCGGTAATCCAGAACATCAGCATGCTTTGGTACCGTGGCAGACTTTGTGTTTCTTCCCCTCCTGAAAATAATTTTCTCATCATCATTAAGCCGGTCATGCAGCCTGCTTACAATTTTGCTCTGCGCCGAAGCTTTGACATAGTTTATTGCCCTGACATGCATCATGTGCGCCGACTCCTTTTTTTGCATTACGAGGCGGCTTCTTATAAACAGGTTAAACACGGCATCCCCCACAAAAGCCAGAACCAGGGGGGACAACTGGTTAACAAAATGTATATCCGGTTTTTCGGTTTTCATTACAAAATCAACCCTTACTTTATTATATCCGCAATAAATGAAATACACTTCGGTGTGTATTGCAAAACAGCCGAAATTAGGCCAAAAACTATACAGATTCAGCTCACAATTTTACAGTAACATGCATAATCATTCAATGCAACATATAAAAGTCATTGCTGAGTGACCAAAACATAACTGCCTGCAGTACAGAAAAGTCTGTCAGAACAGCCGGAGACAGACCGTGACCAATATGCAGAAAAACGGGTATGAACGCATTATCCACAAAATTTACAAACATTTTGTCCGGAATTATCGTAAATTAGTTGAATTTGTCACTTGTTCTGAGTGAAATAAAATATCTATAATTATAATGTACACTGATACTTTTTAACATACTTTTACCTCCTTTCTTTTATGACTATATATAAAGATTTTTTAGTGCACGGAGCCTTGGGGCTCCTTTTTTTTTTGATTCACACAGTTTTTCTGCGAAATTCAGCATAACTTGTCTGCTTTTCATATTTGGACGATTTCATGAGATACTAACATGGAAAGGAGGAAATAAGTATGCGTGAACGCAGGGTTCCACTGTCCAACGTGGGAATTTCCCAGTACCCCGAGGATGAAAGCAGGTGCCTTCTTGATGCGCTTTCTCTAATCCAGGGCGAAAATATGATACGTAATGATGATGTTGTTGTAATAACACCGAACTTTGTAAAAAATATTCCCCCGGAATTCGGTGTCGTAACCGGGCATAATACCTTAAGAACGCTGATTTCCTTTGTTAAAAAGTCAAATCCCAGGAGAATTGTCATGGCATGCGGTTCAGGATCCAAGGACACCAGGGCCATTCTAGACGAACTGGGGATTACCGAACTGATAAAACAGGAATGCATAGAATTTGTGGATCTCAACCATGGTCCGTTTACTGAGATAACCCTGAATCACAGTTATCCGAGCAAAACAAAAGTAAATACACTGTTGAACGAAATGACCTTTCACATTTCCTTTACCCAGTTAAAACAGCACGAGGAAGCGGTAATGTCAGGCTGTATCAAAAACGTCGCCCTGTCATGGCCTCCCGCCGAAGAACACGGCCATCCCAAAAAAAACTGCGGCATACATGAAGATCTCCATGGTTTCATCCGGGCAATGGCCGAAATTATCCCCATTGATCTTTCAATTCTCAGCACAATGCCTGCCATGGTAGGTACCGGACCTGCAAAAGGAGTTGCAAGGAATGCTGGAATGGTTATTGCCGGGACAGATCCCGTAGCCGTTGATACGGTTGGTGCGAGACTTCTTGGATTTAGACCCCAGGCCGTGAATTACCTTTACCAGGCAATAAGGGCAGGAATAGGCAAAGGAAAGCTTGAGGAAATTCAAATGTCGGGAATAAACCTGAAAGATGCCGAAAGGACTTTCAGCCATGCTGTTTACGGTCAATCCTTTGCTGTTGATGAATAAAATCAGAAGGTTGTTAATTTTTCTCCAAACCGGGTATATAAATAATAACAACAACCCTGGGTGCAAAGGCAGGTAAATGCATTACAAAGGGGGTATTATTATCAGCGGCGTTATTGAAGTTATGGATAATAAGACGGATAAAACTGAAAAAAGCATAACAGAATGCGATGTTCTGATACTGGGCGGCGGTCCTGCCGGTCTGACTGCAGCAATATACGCGGCACGGGCAAAGCTGAATTCGGTGGTTGTAGACACCGGTGTTGTCGGAGGCCAGGTCGCCAGCACATACCAGGTCGCAAATTATCCCGGAACGAATGGTGTCATCAGGGGGATCGATCTGGTTAACAACATGAAAAAACAGGCAACGGAATACGGCGCCCGGATAGATGACATGCAGGAAATTGAAAAAACAGTTCTCCTCGGGGATATTAAAAAAGTTATCACGAAAAAAAACGATTATTACGCCCGTACTGTCATAATTGCGACAGGAGCAACTCCAAGAAAACTGAACGTTGAAGGTGAAGAAAAATTTACGGGAAAAGGTGTCCATTACTGCGCAACCTGTGATGGTGCCTTTTATTATGATGCGAATGTCATTGTTGTAGGAGGCGGTGATGCGGCGGTTGAGGAAGCGGTCTTTCTGACACGGTACGCAAAAAAGGTATTTGTAGTTCACCGCAGGGATCATTTCAGAGCCACAAAATCCGCCCAGGATGAGCTTTTTAAAAATCCTGCAGTGGAAGTGTTGTTCAACACCGAAGTTAAGGCAATAAACGGCACAGATTTTGTTACCGGTGTAACTCTGTTCAACAATAAAACAAATGCAATTTACGAAATGCCTATTGACGGGATTTTCATATATATTGGCACACAACCGCAGAGTGAACTGTTTAAAGGGCAGGTAGAAACCGATGAATACGGTTATATAATAACAGATGATAATTTGCAGACTTCGGTAAAGGGTGTTTTTGCTGCAGGAGATGTAAGGAAAAAAGCCATACGCCAGATAACAACGGCAGTCAGTGACGGAACAGTGGCTGCGATAATGGCCGAACGCTATCTGGCAGCACTTGGTTCATAGATATTGAAAAGGATATAATAGATTTATCGATTTGAAAGGAGTGCTATATAATGAAGGTAACGGTTTATTCCACACCCACTTGTCCTTATTGCGTAATGGCAAAGGATTACCTGACTGAAAAAAATATACCGTTTGAAGACATTGATGTGTCCGCCAATCCTGCAAAAGCGCGGGAAATGATTCTTAAGTCCGGTCAGAGAGGAGTTCCGGTTATTGATATTGACGGAAATATTGTAGTCGGTTTCGACAGAAGAAGAATTGACGAGTTAATCAGTCAATAGCTTCCCGGATTCTCCTGTCCTTTTTCCGGGGACTGCCTGGTTAGGCAGTCCCCTTTTTAATTACATGATGCTTATGTCGCCATATTCCCGATTGCTCAGTTGCACGTTTTTCTTATTGCCGCGGCACGGCCCTGAAATATGCTGAGCAGAGTCGCTGAAATTACCTGAACCACTTCACTATGAAATTTAGCTTTTTCCCAGGAGTTAATCCCTGCGGCTGAAAAGCCTTCTGTAACTGCTTGCGTATTTACCCGCGTTGCTATAATATTAAGACATGGGTTCTGCTGCGTTATAACAGCCTGCATGAATATTTTTTGCTGCTTGAATATCAATGGATTTACAGGTGAACGGAATTGAATGCACATGAAGTAAAAAAAATAATGGTTAAAGATACGCTGCTGTATCTGCCGGCAAGAATAATAGAAGGTATAATCGGGCTTATCACGATAACCTTATATACCCGGTTCTTTGCCCCCGAAGTTTACGGTTATTACGGACTTATTACAACTACGATAAATATTTCTTCGTTCCTGCTTATCGGCTGGCTTATCCAGTCGGTTTACCGCTATATAAATACCTTCGAAACAGAAAAAAGGCGTATTCTGTTTTATTCCACATCTTTTACATTATGGCTGTGTACAAATGTAACTGTAGTAATTGCAGCTTTTATCGGCATTATTGCTACAGGAAGGGTAAGGGAACCATATCTTACTGAATTACTGGGGTTAAGCGTTATAATGTTTGTTACTTACAATACAAACCAGGTTCTGACAACCATGCTGGCCGCTACCAGAAGGACAAAGCTTTATCTTAGCCTTTCCATATTTTCGGTCTCCATGAAGCTGCTGATTACAGTCCTTCTGGTTAATAAATTCCATACAAACAGCTATACTCCGGCTTCCGCGGTTATCAGCAACATAGTCACCGATGCCGTCGTATCGGCGATAATAATTCTCAGGACAAAAATTCACAGGTATTTTACCTTTAAATATTTTTCCAGGAAGGTTTTCAGGAAGTTTATGATATACAGCCTTCCCCTTGTCGGCGTAAATATTACAATGAGCATTCTGAACCTTTCTGACAGGTACGTAATAACTCCGATACTCGGTACAGAGCAGATGGGAATATATCATGCAAACTACACGATATCATCAACCGTTTTTAACCTGATTCTTGTAGCGGTAATGCGCGGTGTCTATCCTTCCATACTGAAAAACTGGCGCCAGAACAACAGGGAGCAGACCGAATATTTTCTGTCACAGGCCGTTAGATATTATCTCCTGGTGTCAATGCCGGCCCTGACAGGGTTAAGTGTTTTGTCCGCGGCGGTTTCAAAGCTGTTCCTTGACGAAGCATATTTTGAACACGGTTTTGTTATTATCTGGGTTGCTGCAGGTATGTTCCTGTACGGCCTTGCAGAATACAGCAATAAGGCGTGGGAACTTACTTCAAACACCAAACCGCTTTTTTACAATACGGTTATAAGCGCCGTGCTGAATGTCCTCCTGAACGTTGTTTTTGTAAGAATTTACGGATACAGGGCAGCAGCAGTCAATACGGCACTTGCATACCTTGTGTACCTGACTCTTTCCCTTACGAGGAGCAGAAAAATAATGAAAATCACATTCCACCCGTTATCCATAGCACGTATTTTACTCAGCTGTGTAATAATGGGACTGGTAGTCCGGGTCGGAATTCAAACTCTTGGGATATCGTTATTAAGCCTTGCTTTATTCGTAACGGCAGGTTGTATTGTATATTTTGGCTGTCTGATTTTAACCGGGGAGCTGAAAACCGAAATCACCTACCTGGTAAACTGGGTAAAGAATCATGGAAATAAGTAACATGGACAGAATTTGTATAATTCGGTGTAAGGAGTTGTTTTATGAAGGTATTGCATTTAATTGGCGGCGGTGACGAAGGCGGGGCAAAGAGCCATGTATTGTCGCTGGTTCAGCAGCTTGGGAACCATATAAGCGTAAAGCTTATAGCCCTGCGTCCCGGACCTTTTGCCGAAGATGCGAAAAAAATGGGTATAGACGTGGAAGTAATACGCACAGGTAACGTTTTTAAAGACATCAGACTGGTCAGGAATATCGTCGTGAACGGGAAATATGATATCCTCCATACACACGGCGCAAAAGCCAACATGTTCGGTGTGTTTATAAAGAAACAGACAAGAATCCCTGTGGTATCGACAATACACAGCGACTATCGTCTTGATTACCTGAACAGCATTCTGAAAATGTATACGTTCGGCCTTATTAATACGGTATCTCTGAGATTTCTGGATTACTACGTCGCCGTTTCGAATAATTTCAAGGAAATGCTGATAAAAAGGGGTTTTCCTCCGCAGCGTATCTATACAGTTTACAACGGTATACCCTTTGACACTCATGTTGATATAATGCCGCGGGAAGACTTTGCAAGGAAATACGGGTTTCCGTCAGAACCGGGGGATATTTTCGTCGGAATTCTGGCAAGGCTGGATCCCGTTAAGGGTCACACCGTATTCCTTGATGCCGCTGCAAAAGTGGCAAAAAAATACCCTCATGTCAAGTTCCTTATAGGGGGGCCGGGGGATGATCTGAGGCCTTCCCTTGAAAGACGGGCTAACAAGCTTGGTATTGCTGACAGGGTATTTTTCCTCGGCAAAGTATCCGAGCCATATTCTTTCTTTAACCTGATAGATATAAATGTACTTGCCTCATACAGCGAAAGTTTCCCGTATGTAATACTCGAAGGCTCCCGGATGAAGAAAGCCACGGTATCAAGCCGGGTCGGAGGTCTTGAGGATTTGTTCGACCAGGGTAAGAACGGTTACCTTTTCACTCCGGGAGACAGTGACGAGCTTGCCGGTTATCTCATTGAACTCATCGGCGATGCAGAAAAAAGGCGTAGTTTCGGGGAAAACCTTTATAAAACGGCCAGTGAGAGATTTTCACTCAGGTCTATGACCGAAACCCAGCTAAGCATTTACGGCAGGATAATGGAACAGGTAAAACAGACGAAAGTGGACGGGAAAAAATATGATATTGCCATCCTGGGCTATTATGGTTACCGCAACAGCGGAGATGATGCCATACTGAAATCCATAATCAGGCAGCTTAAACAGAGAAGCGGTGATTTATCAATAGTCGTTCTGTCCAATAATCCCAGTGAGACACGTACTTACTACAGGGTCCAGTCGGTTCATCGTTTTAACCCGTTCAGAGTTCCTGCTATACTGTCCAAAACCCGGCTTTTTATCGCAGGCGGCGGAACTCTTATTCAGGACGGTACGAGCAGCAGGTCACTGTGGTATTATCTTTTCATACTGCATCTGGCCAAAAAGAAAGGAGCCCGGACGGTTCTTTTTGCCAACGGCCTGGGTCCGCTTACCGGAAAAAGGAACAGAAAAGCCGCGGCAATGATACTGAACCGGATGGATGCAATAACACTGCGTGATACCAATGCTTACCAGGAGCTTGTCTCACTGGACGTGACAAAACCTGTAATCAGGATAACAGCAGACCCTGCATTAATCCTGACTTCATGCGATAAGGCTGCCGGCCTTGAAATCCTGAAAAAGGAAGGAATCCCCACAGAAAAAAAACTTGTGGCTTTATGTCTCAGGAAATGGAAAAAAGTAAAAAATGCAGTACAGATACTCGCGTCGCTGGCTGACAGGATAGTGACCGATTTTAATGCCGTTCCCGTGTTTATAGCAATGCAGCACCCGCAGGATTTGCGTTTTTCGGAAAAGGTATGCCGCAGCATGAAACAGAAAGGCTATATCCTGTCCAAAAGATATACGGTGGATGAAATACTTTCAATCATCGGAAATACAAGCCTTGTTATAGGCATGCGCCTGCACTCGCTGATTTACGCTGCCAACATGAACGTCCCGATGGTCGGGCTCGCATATGAGCAGAAAGTAGGTTTTTTCATGGACTCAATAAACCAGCCGTACGTGGACTGGAATGAAAACTTCAGCATGGAAAAACTGATGACAAATTTAAATGCCGTATGGGAAAATTCGGACGAAATCAGAAAAAATCTCGGACAAATCAAGCCAAAACTTGAAAAACTGGTAACCGATTCGGTTGAACTTACCCTGTCGTTTCTGCCCCGGAAACGGAGCTGACCGAAGCGGTTTCCGGTTTCCTTGACACATTATTCTGGCCGTACGCGAGAAACATAATAATACCTGCAAACATCCAGAAGTACGATGACAAAAGAGGTATTTCCAGCATATTTTCTGTAAGATTATACATTATCACGCAGACAAGGCCGGACAGGATACCCATCGCCCAGTTTTTCTGCTCTGTATCGGTAATTTTCTTCATAGCCCGGTAACAGTGTACAAAGGTATTGTACAGGAGAATGAGCAATGCAATAAATCCCACAATACCCATTTCCACTGCTGTTTTCATATAGTAATTGTCCATTGAGAACGTGTTGTTAAGTTTATGGCTCAGTGCTACCGAGCCGCCGAACTGCCCGAGACCCATTCCGAACAGAGGATACTGTTTCCATAGTTCAAACCCCTTTGCAATCCTGTAAATTCTTCCGCCTGTACTGCTGCTTGCATAATATGCCGGTGAAAAGAGATAAAGTATCCTGTTCGCAACCGAGGGCATGAATATAACGGAAAGAATAAACAGTGCAAGCATGCAGAAAAGCATTGGTACAATAAACTTCCTGTTTTTCATCCATACATAGAACAATAAGGCAGCAAAACAGAAAATCCAGCCGCTCCTGGACAGTGTGAAAAGAAGGGCCAGTCCCATGCATACGGTTACAATCCCGTAATATGCCTTTCTTGCTTTATTGTTCTCCGCAAAGAACATCCCCACTGAAACGGGTATAAGCAGTGACAGGTACCCGGCAAGCATATTCGGTGATGTGAATATTGAAAAAGCCCTGGTACGTACCTTTCCTTCGGCCTGATCGACCCAGTTTGCCGGAATTTCCACTCCTATAATAAACTGGTATATTCCGTACAGGGATACGAATAAAGCAGTCAGCAGCACTATATTTATAATCCTCTTCGCACCCGCCGGAGTTTTCAGAAGCTGGGTTACGACAAAAAACCAGAACATATACTGTATCACAACCCTGAGCCCTTCAACTCCGATGGAAAAATCGGGAGCGGCTATAAAAAGAAGCGCAACCGATACTGCCATAAAAAATATTATCGAAATATCAACCGGACTTGAGCGGTAAGGAGTCTGGTTTCTGAAACTCAGCCATTTATAAAACCATATACCGAAACACAAAAGCAGTGCAGCCTCATCCCAGATACTTGAAATCAAAGGATGGCCAATAAGGGTTCTGAGTATGAATTCGAATACCGTAAACATCGCCACAATTATCGTTGCTTTTTCATAATCGACAAAAAGCATTATTACTGCCGCACCGCATGCAATAAGAGTCATTACGGGCAGCATCCCCAGATATGACAACAGAATACCCACTACGAATATTCCCGCAAACAGAAACATCCATTGTACTTTGCTCATTTACTACACCTTATCCCATAACCAGTAAATATAATCTGTAAAACAAACTTTCCCTGAAATATTTTTTCAGTTTCTCCATGTCTGCCATTAAAACGGCTGCAGCAAAAAACGTAAGGACGAGAAAAAGAATATCACGTATTCTTAACCTGTTGAACAACAGCCTTCCGACAAAATATCCGATACCGAATACCGGTGCGGAAAGCACAAATAACTTTTCCTTCGAGGCTCTCAAAGTAAACCTGAACAATCCGCACAGCAAACTTCCGTCTGCCCATTTCTGCAGAAGACCTGACAACTGCAAAATAAGCCTGTCAAGCCATCCGTAAAATCTTCCAAAGCCTTTCCTGACCAAACCGACTATACGTGAAATAAACGAATATTGATAAAAGAATTTAACTCTGCCGACAGCACGGAAAAATGCCGCAGTGTAACTGCTTTTGAAGGACATCACAATAAAAGCAGCAAATTTCCTTGTTCCGCTGTGTTCATAATATTGAAACAGTTTTTTAATCAGACAGTATATTAGGCTTCCCTGCAAAACCTGCATCATATTTACTCCTGTTTCACAACACTGGTTATAACGCCCGGTACTTCAATGTACTGTGTCTTTAACACAAGTTCCTTCCCGACAGTCGCGTGCAATTGGCCGATCCAGAGCATAGGATCCCCGGGTTTGCTGTTAACCTTTACCGTAACATAAATGTCTTTCTTCTCGGGATGCGTGGTAACCGTTATAGTGCCGTCATCACGCACAACATCAACTTTTGCGGGCTCGACACTGAAATCTGTGATGACTACGTCGGTAAAACCTCCGCCATAGTACAACCTGTCACCTTTATGGAGATAGCCGGCGACATCCTCATCAAGTTCCGCGCATTTTATAGTGACCTGATACGTTTCTACCGGACCTGTTACCTCGTTATCATTTCTTGAAACAAACCAGATGCCTCCTGCAACAATAACAACTGCCAGAAGTAAAACAAAAAGATCAATGATATTGATAATTCCGAATAATTTGCCTTTTTCATCGAGTATCTTCATTTTAAAGCTCCCCGCTCCTTTTTTATAAGCTTGTACATTTTATTCCGGCCAGAAAAATAACAGTTATTTATCTAAATTTTAGCATAAACCGTCAAATATGTCTGCAAGTTTTTTTGTAAGTTCCCTTCTTTCATACCGGGCTATTTTTTCCTTGTCAGGGCTGAAAAAATCGGTTCCCGATTTCCAGTATTCATACAGCATTTTAAAATTCTCCGCAGTGGTTTCAACATCGTCGCAATCGGCAACAAAGCCAGTTCGTGTTTCGTTTATCAGCTGTGCCGCCGCGCCGTTCACCGGTACCGTTGCAAGAATGGGTTTTCCTGTATTTATATATTCCATAAGCTTTCCGGTGTATATCGCTTCAGTACCTTTTCCCAGGAGCAGCAGTACTGCATCCGACTGCATAAGATTGGCGACGCTTTCCCTGTGAGGCATGTATGGAAGAATCTGAACGGCATCCTGTATGTTATGGACTTCAGCCATTCTGATAAGTTCATCCTTTTTGAAATTGCCTATGAAGCGCAGTATGATTTCAGACAGGTTAACAAGTCCGTCGCGGACAAGCTTTTCAACTGCGGCAAAAACAGTTTTCGGGCTGGTGTTTCCGTAAATGAGGCCGGTATATGTCAGCGTAAACTTATCGTTTCGCCCGCCTTTTTCAATACCTTCAAAATCGTCACGATCAAAGCCGTTGGGAATAACATGGAACTTGTGTTCAAGATCGGGGTTGTCCCTGACCGAGTTGTCACGCATCACGGGAGTATTGATTACAACCGCATCTGACATTTCAAACACTTTTCTTTCCATGGCTTTTTCAATCTTAATCCTGTAAGGGCGGTAGTTATATGCCCTGACAAAGGCATTGTTTGTCCATTCGTCCCTGAAATCGGAAACCCATGGAATACCGGGAAAGGCTTCCTTCAGCTTCATTGCAAGTAAATGAGTACTGAAAGGCTGCGAAGTGGAATAAATCATGTCAATCTTTTCTTCCCTGACTATATCCAGTGCTTTCCTGTATGAAAATATTTCCCACAGCCTTTCCCCGTCGGGTATCAGAATCCTGCGCCTGACATATTTGCCCGCAAGATTAAACGGAAAAGGCAATTCTGAAAAATCCCATGCAGCGGTACGGTATATCCTTGTATTTTCAGGAATTTCATTCAGCAGCGTATTGTCCTTTAGCTGCGCTTTTTTTGCGTCACGGGTAAGGACAATGCCTTCCCATCCGTACATCGGCAGGTATTTTACGAATTTAACCGTACGCTGAACACCCGAACCGCCTATCGGCGGAAACTGATGAGCTATCATCAAAACTTTTTTCATAATCTTCAACCCTGGTACTCTTTATAATGGATAATTTCTGCTATATATTATCACTTTTATGACTCAAAATCAAACCTTTCGGTTCGGATGGCAGCGTCGGTTCTGCAGTACCTGTTTTTCCCGGCCGTAATGGTTCATCCCCGGCTTCAGCCGGCATCCCATGTTCTGTCGGCATTCCAGGCCCCGTATTTAATATTCCTGCTGATTATTGACAGGTTCCATCTTTGAAAGTTTCAGAAACAGGATGGGAACAGGAATGACAAACACGCTTAATACCGTATATACAACTGCGTTTTCGGGCGTATACTGCCTGTACAGTTCATAAAGGCTTAATATAAGTGAAACCAGGAACGCCAGCGAAATAATCAGTCCCAGAACCGGAATGCTGTTAAGCAGTATATATGCCAGCATGGCAACAGGCAAAACTATTTCAAGTGACGGGATTTCTACATTACTTATCCTTATTGATTTAACCAGTTTCCCGATTATATACATCTGGGCTATCGGAATCCATGCCAGCCACGGCATATCCACATTCCTGCTTTTGGCCAGGCTGTACAGTGAAAACGCAAAGAAAATATACAAGGCAATCCCGGCAATAATACCGAAAATTGCACCGATGGCCGCCAATAAAGCTAATAACCCAACCCCTCTCTGGACCATTGCAATACCTCCTGCAAATTACAGTAATTTCCTTTAAAGTATATACTATTTATATTTTATTATCAATCGCATTAAGTATGTTCTTCAAATATATTTCATTTTATTTTCATAAAACTTCTCAATTCACTTCATTAAAGCATGAGTCCAATTCCTGCAAATGAAGCCAATTGCTTTTCATAAACAATTCGTTATGTAGACAGTCGGTTTATATTAGCGTATTTGAAACTGCAGCTCAGTCTGTAAGTTAAAATAATTGTAACAGCCTTAAAAAAGATACATTATGGTAATCATTTTTTGACAAATCCAGTATAAAACTTTCGTCTTCCCTGGGTAAATAATCACAATAATCGTAGTCTATTTTATTCAAGCCCACTGGTTTGACATAAACATATGCCTGCATATCTCCTGTATAAAAAAACGTATATTATATCAACATATTATAACTTTTCAGTTAAATATTTATTTTTTCAATATTTGATTTCATTTTTTATTATTCTTACAAAATAGCTGTCAAAAAGTTAAACTGCCCACAAATCGCTGATAAATTTATCAGTGTTAATAATCTCCATAAATGGTTAATATATGTTGACCATATTCTCAAGACTCAGTTCATATGGTTGCGGTTTTTAATGCTGCTGTGTTATAATGAATTGCTATGGGCAAAAAGAACTGTTTATTACCAACTTTTGGCATGTAACGAATTTATTATTTCTCACAGGAGAGGATGAAACCTATGAAGAAAACTTCATACGATATCGTCATCATAGGCTGCGGTACTGCCGGAATTTTCGCCGGATATGAACTCAGCAAGCTGATACCCGACGCTGATATCCTTATGCTTGAGCAGGGGAATGACATATATCACAGGAATTGTCCCATTGTAAATAAAAAAGTCCCTTCATGCATACAGTGCAGAAGCTGCGATATAATGAACGGATTCGGCGGAGCAGGAGCATTTTCTGACGGTAAATACAATTTTACCACCAAGTTCGGCGGATGGCTGACCGACTACCTTGATGAGGAATATATAATGGAACTTATCGAGTACGTGGACGACATCAATGTCCATTTCGGAGCTACAACCGTAAGGTATTCCACCGAAAGTGAAGAAGCGGAAAAAATCAAAAAACTTGCGCTGGGATATGATCTGCATCTCCTTTCAGCATCGGTAAAGCATCTTGGTACCGAGAACAACAGGCAAATTTTGCAGAGAATTTTTGATTACCTGACTGAGAAGGTTGAAATTGTCTGCAATACCCCCGTCGAATCAATAAAGAACAGCGACGGCGGATATTCACTTTACTTAAAAAACGGCCAGACAATTACATGCAAATACCTTATTGCGGCACCGGGTCGTTCAGGAGCAGAATGGTTCTCAGCCCAGTGCAGAAAACTCGGACTGAAGCTGATAAACAACCAGGTGGATATAGGTGTCAGGGTTGAACTTCCTGCCAGGGTGTTTGAACATATCACCGATGTTGTATACGAATCCAAATTTCTATACAGAACAAAGCAGTACGGTGACGTTGTAAGAACCTTTTGCATGAATCCTTACGGCTACGTTGTAAGCGAAAATGTCGACGGCATTATAACGGTCAATGGGCACAGCTATACCGATAAGGCACTCAGAAGTGAGAATACGAATTTCGCGCTGCTCGTAAGCAACAGGTTTACCCAGCCCTTTAACGAACCTTATCAGTACGGGAAAGCAATTGCCTCTCTGTCCAATATGCTGGGCGGCGGTGTTCTGGTACAGCGCTTCGGTGACTTGATTCAGGGAAAAAGAACGAATGCCCACAGGCTCGGACAAAGTTTTACAAAGCCTACGCTGAAGGCAACTCCCGGCGATTTAAGCCTTGTTCTTACAAAACGGCACCTGGACAATATAATTGAAATGATATATGTTCTTGACAATATTGCTCCGGGCACAGCCAATTACGATACACTGCTTTACGGGGTTGAAGTTAAATTCTACAGCGCCCGGCTTGAGCTCAGCAATGAATTTGAAACCGGGCTTGAAGGTTTCTTTGCAATCGGAGACGGCGCCGGAATCACCCGCGGACTGTCCCAGGCCGCGGCCAGCGGCGTTCATGTAGCCCGTGCCATAGCAAAGCGTTTGATCGGTGCTTCGTAATTTAATTGCAACAAGGTTATAATAAAAACGTAATATTTTAAATTGCAGAATATGATATATTCGTATTAAATTTTAAATTATAATTTATATGAAATATCTGATTTTATTCTGATAACGGGAGAGATGCGATGTGAAACCAGGCCAGAAGATAAAGTTTCTCGGCCGCGATGCCATATTCCTGCTAGAAAGAAATCATGAAGTTCTTGTTCAGATCGAACGCAACAATGTAAAATGGATAGATAAAAAACTGATCGACAAAAACAGTGAAGTTCAGAATTAAGAAATAAAAAGGCAGGAGTTTATGCTCCTGCCTTTGCTGTTCAGTTCCGGGTATTTTTCTTAATTACCTTTAGCCTGGTAAATTCTTCCCTGTCTTTTTCTTCAAGAGCGTCCTGTATGTCTTTTGATATTTTTTCATACCGCGGAATAAGTATATTCTTCATGGCATTTGCCCTTTTCTTCGTACGTTTTATATTAACTGCAAGCCTGTAAATTGCATTTTCAATTTCGGCATATTCAACGGTCAGGCGTTTAACTTCTTCAAAGCGCCTTCTGGCAATGTCGAGCGCAGTATTTGTTTTCAGAAAACCATAAGTAGGCTTCAGAACATATGGGCCAATATCCACCGTGGGTATTTCAACTCCCATCACGCTTCTGAGTTTAACTCGCAGGGAATTTTCTTCGGGAACCGAGTATCCCATCTGTTCAACCTCAGCTATACCCAGGGTTATATTGGCAACCCTTAGTGCTTCATAGGCTTCTTTATATGTCTCATGTATTTTTTTTTGTATTTCACCTGCCCGGTCAATAAGACTCATCATTTCCCTGACAAGAATATTCTGCTTTCTGTCAAGAAGTTCATACCCCTGCCTGGACAGGGAAAGTATCGACTTTGCCCTGATTAGGTTTCCTTTTGTCGGGAAAAACGTCATGTCCACTGTCTGACTACCCCCTTGTCACTTCTGGACTGAGTATAGTATTTGTCCAGGGTTTCATCGGACACCCGGTCAAGCTCTTCCCTTGGCAAAAGGCCTAAAAGAATCCATCCCAGGTCCAGGGTTTCAATGATATCCCTGTCATCTTCAAAATCCTGGGAAATAAACTCGTTCTCAAAGGCACGCCCGAATTCCATGTACTTTTTGTCAATATCCGAAAGTTCGTCTTCTCCTATTACCGATGCCAGAGCCCTTACCTCCTGCACCTTTGCATAAGCCGCAAACAGCTGGTTCGCCAGTTCCGGGTGGTCTGCCCTTGTATACCCTTTACCCGTTCCGTCCTTCATAAGCCTTGACAGTGACGGCAATACCGCTATCGGAGGATAAATTCCTTTCTGGCTCAAATTTCTGTCCAGAACAATCTGGCCTTCTGTAATGTAACCTGTAAGATCGGGCACGGGATGGGTAATATCATCATTGGGCATGGTCAGGATAGGAATCTGGGTAATGGACCCTTCCCTGTCCCTAAGCATTCCGGCACGCTCATAAATGGAAGCAAGATCGCTGTACAAATACCCCGGGTATCCCTTTCTTGACGGTATCTCACCTTTTGATGACGATATTTCACGAAGGGCTTCGGCATATGATGTCATATCGGTTAATATAACAAGAACATGCATATTATGCTCAAAGGCAAGATACTCTGCCGCTGTCAGTGCGGCTCTTGGGGTTATAATTCTTTCAACTACGGGATCATTCGCCAGGTTCAAAAACATGACAACCCTGCTCATGACGCCGCTTTTTTCAAAGCTTCGCCTGAAATATTCGGCAACGTCATGCTTGACCCCCATTGCTGCGAATACTATCGCAAAGTTCCCGCTGCCTTCGCCGGTTATTCTGGCCTGCTTTACTATCTGTACCGCCAGCTGGTTATGGGGTATTCCTTCAGCTGAAAATATGGGAAGCTTTTGTCCGCGTATCAGGGTTGCTAGACAGTCTATAGCAGAAATCCCCGTTTGTATGAAATTTCTCGGATATTTTCTTGAAACGGGGTTTATCGCGCTTCCGTTTACATCTCTTCGCTGGTCCGGATATATTTCCCCGAACCCGTCTATCGGTTGTCCTATACCGTTGAAAGTTCTTCCCATTATCTCCTTTGACAGGGATATTTTAAGCTGTTCACCGGTAAGCCTTGTCACGGTGTTGGTAAGGGACAGCCCGTCGGTTCCTTCAAAAACCTGGACTACACATATGTCTCCCCTTATTTCAATAATTCTTCCCAGCCTTTTTTCACTACCGGCCTTTATTTCCACCGTTTCCTCGTAGGAAGCCCCTTTTACTCCCTGAAGAACAACCAGGGGGCCGTTAATTTCCTTTAGTCCTATATATTCAACGCTCATAAAAGGCTCTTCCTTTCATGGTTTCCATAGTCATCGCTGATTTCGTTCAGAGTACTGCGTATTTTTCCGGCCAGTTTTTCAAAACCGGACATGTCTTCATTGTCCGTGGTGTATTTCATCCTGGCCACTTCATCAAATATACCGGTTTTTCTTATCACCGAGACCGGAATATTTCTTTCCACAAGTTTTTTGCATTCATGATACAGTACAAGTATTGTATCCATCATGTAATACTGCTTTTTTACGGGAACACAGGTATCGTTCTCATGGTATGCGTTCTGCTGCAGAAAACCCTGGCGAATGACTTTCGATATCTCAAGAATCAGCTTCTGTTCATCGGGCAGAATATCGCTTCCTATCAATTTCACAATTTCGAGCAGTTTGTTCTCTTCCTGAAGCAGTCTCAACATTTCCGCCCTTTTTCTGTCAAATGTGCCGTCGGCATTTTTCGAATACCAGTTTTTCATATCGTCATAGTATTCGCTGTAGCTGTTTACCCAGTTTACCGCCGGATAATGCCTGCTGTATGCAAGCTGTTTGTCCAGTGCCCAAAAACACCGGATAAACCTTTTCGTATTCAGCGTAACTGGTTCGGAAAAATCATTTCCCTGTGGAGAGACTGCCCCTATTATAGTAATTGAACCATATGTTCCGTTAATGTTTTCCACCCTGCCCGCACGTTCATAAAACTGTGACAGCCGGGAAGGAAGGTAAGCCGGAAAACCCTCTTCGGCGGGCATTTCTTCAAGTCTACCCGAAATCTCCCTCAGAGCTTCTGCCCATCTTGACGTGGAATCTGCCATTACAGCAACATCATAACCCATATCCCGGTAATATTCTGCAAGGGTAATGCCGGTATAGATTGATGCTTCCCTGGCGGCAACAGGCATGTTCGATGTATTTGCAATAAGTATGGTGCGGTTCATAAGCGGTTTGTCAGTCCTTGGATCGACAAGTTTGGGGAAATCTTCCAGCACCTCGGTTATTTCGTTTCCTCTTTCGCCGCATCCTATATAGACAATGATATCTGCATTTGACCATTTTGCCAGCTGATGCTGCGTCATTGTCTTGCCCGTTCCGAAGCCGCCGGGTATTGCCGCTGCACCTCCCTTTGCCACAGGGAACAATGTATCAATAACCCGTTGGCCTGTTACCAGCGGTTCATTAAGTTCCATTCTCTTTTTGTACGGTCTTGGAATTCTTACAGGCCATTCCTGTAACATTGTAAGATCCTTTTCACTGCCGTCCTCGCATCTGACAGTGATAATCCTGTCGGTAAGCGTATATTCACCTTCTGGAGCAACATGAACAACTTCTCCCCGGATGCCGGGAGGAACCATAACAAAATGAACCACTGCATCGGTTTCCTGAACTTTGGCTATTTTCTTGCCGGGCTCGGCAAAATCCCCTGTTCTGACCAGGAATTCAACTTTCCACTTCCTGGAAAGATCGAGCTGTGAAACCGACATTCCCCTCATTATAAATGCGCCCGATATTTTTTCCGCTTCGGTCAGGGGTCTTTGTATTCCGTCAAAAATATTGCCTATTATACCCGGCCCGAGCATAACACTTAACGGTCTGCCTGTAGGTATTACGGGTTCACCGGGTTTCAGCCCGGTTGTATTTTCATATACCTGCACGATGGCTTCATTCTCATGAATACCTATTACTTCCCCTATGAGTTTTTCATGTCCCACAAGGACGGTTTCATGCATTTTGAAATCATTATATCCTCTTACCCGTATAACCGGCCCGTTTATTCCGTATATTGTTCCATGAAACGTATCCGCCATTTGATATCACCTGTCAATCGTCAATCATTGCTTTGCTTTAAGTACCGCTACAACTCGATATTCAGCCCTGAAAATTCCAGAAATGCTTTTTTCTGAGTTTCAAGGCGGTTTCTGAAAGAATAGTCTGCCAGAAGGCCGCGGGTTTCATTTACAACGATACAGCCTCCCTTCAGGCTGCCGGTACTTTTTTCAATTTTCGCTGCTCTTCCTGTCTTATTCACTGTTTCGGCTGCCTTTGTCAAATCTTCTTCATCTACAATTATGCGTATTTCTCCTTCTCCAACCTCTGCCAGTCCCTTTTCAATAAACTGTCCCAGTTTGTCCGCATATTCTTCTGTCTTCCTGTATTCCTCCAGTTTTTTCATCACACTGTCAAAAACCCTGTCGGAAATCTCATTCCGCTTGTTATACAGCAGCCTTTTGGCTTCAAGAAGTTTGCACGAGTATATGCTGTTGCTTTCTTTTTCAATGTCCGCAAGGGCCTCATGAATTTTCTGGTAGGCATTCCTGAGAAAAACCACTTCGTGTTCCTGGAGTTTTTCTTCCTTTTCCCTGCGGGCATATTCCAGGATTTTTCTGGCTTTTCCTGAAGCCTCCTGCAATACAATTTCGGTAAACCTGTTCAGTTTCTCGTTTATTTTTTCCATGTCCATACCTATACCTCAAATCCTAAGGCCAATGGCTTCACGAATATATTTCGCTATCCTGCCGGCGTCCCTTCTGGAACCATGCCTGTCAGGAATCTCAACGATGAGCGGGTAATCATAGTTGAGTTTGATATTCATAACCTCTTCATAAACCAAATCCATCAATTTTTCTGTCAGCAGTATAATGCCGATGTCCTGTTTCTTAAGGGCATCATTCAGTGCACCGAGGACTTCATCCCTTTCATGGACAACAATTCCCTCGATCCCTGCAAGTCTCATTCCGGTCTTTGTATCCACGTTATCACTGATAACAAACATCTTCACGGTTTAATCTGCCTTTCCGGTGTAAATAATACAATTAACAGCATCAACTGTTAAGAATAAGTATTGTAACAATGAGGCCGTAAATTGCGATTCCTTCGGCAAGTCCGACAAAAATAAGGGTTTTACCCAGCAATCCCGAGTCTTCACTGATTGCGCCCAGGGCTGCCGAACCGGTCGATGCGACCGCAATTCCGGCACCTATACATGCAAGTCCGGTGGAAAGGGCGGCTGCCAGGTAGCGAAGCCCTTCTCCTCCTCCGCTGACAGCATCTTCAGGAGCAGCAGAAGCAGGAAGCGGCAGTAAAAGGATTGTCGTTACAATCAAAAGGCCGAAAAGAGCAGTAACATTTATGCCCATCAGCCTTTTTGCGTTCTTCCCATTAAGCCCTTTCCTAATGCATGCGATGCCAAGCACTATCATAGCAAGAACAAGTACTATTGAAACAGACAATACGTAAATCATACAAGCTCCTCCAAATCTTTCTTTATAATATCCAATCCGGTTTAACCGGTAATTTGATTGTTATTGTACAATTTTAAATTTTCGCATACACGAATGGTTTTGAATTCCCGGCCGTTGCCTGTGAAAAATCTGCTGAAAAGTTCGTAATACTGAAGTCTCAGCCCCTGTATCGCTACTATCAGGCCTTCAAGCCCGATAATCAGAATGTTTCCGATTATCAGAACAACAATGCCGCCGATTTTTCCAACCATACCGTACAGCGTCCATATTGCCAGAGCAAGACCTGCATGGCTTAACGCAAAAGCCCCTACCCTGACAAAGGATATAGTGTTGCTCAAAAATCCCAGCACTGCCTCAAACACTTCGAAAAAGCTTTCTGCAAAGCTTCCGCCGTGCTGGTTTTCACTGCCGTGCCTGAACAGTATTCTTTCAAGCTTTTCCTTAAGCAGCATTGCCAGTAAAGGTATAATCACCACCCCGATTACTACGGGAAACGAAGGTGTTAAGTTCCCGCTGCTCAAAGCCGACAGCACAATGCCCAAAACCCCGCCGTAGAATACAAGGCCGGCAAGTCCGTTTTTGTCGAAAAGCAGGCGTCCGTAATCCCTGGCCTTAATACTGTTTATAATGTTAAAAATAATAGCAGTAACCACCATAACGGCACCAAAACCCACAGCCACAACCAGAAGCTGGCTTATATTTTCCATCGGCGGCCTCCACAGCGGAGTAATCAGATGCTCATACCCAAAAATACTTCCGTATAAAAATCCGAAAACAACCGATGATACTCCTACACACCCAAGAATCCATCCCAGCGGTGTTTTTCTTGTTTTGTACATTATGAATCCCGCCAGTGCCAGTATGGCACCCTGTCCGATATCACCGAACATTGCGCCGAACATAAGTATATAAGTCAGTGCAATAAACGGAGTTGGATCAATTTCGTTATGGGCGGGTATTCCATACATTTTTACAATGGATTCAAAGGGTTTGAAAAACCTGTTGTTCCTTAATATTGTAGGGGGTTTGATACCTTTTACTTCTTCAGGCTCCTCAACGGTTACAACAATATCCTTCTGGAACTTCAGTTCTTCGGTTAACTCCCTGTACGACTTTTCAGTAACCCATCCGGTCAGAAGGAAGGTTTCCTTGACATATGCCGCATACTTCCTTATATTAGCTATCTGGTACAGGTAAAAAAATCTGCTGTAAACTTTCCGGAATTTTTCCCTGTTTTCATCCACAATTTTCTCAAATTCGCTTTCCAGCTTGTGAATTTCTTCCTCAAGATGTTTTATTTCCTGCTCTATCTTTACAATAGCATCTCTCGGATGCCCCTTTGCCTTGTCCGAAATTCTGACCCTTTCGAAATAAAGGGATGACATTACATTGTCTATACGCTCTTCAACAGTTGCCGGCATAAGGTAGCAAATCCATACATCATTTTCATCGCTGGAAAATGGTATGATTATCACATCAAGGCTTTCAACAATTAAATCCAGTTTCTTGTAGCTCTCCTTCGGCAGCTTCCCGAATCTGATCTTAATATATTCAAGGTTAAACAGCCGCTCAAGTTCAACTTCAAGGTCCCTTACCGGAATTAACTGTTTCAGCACCTGCATGTTATCTGAAATATTGGCCCTGTATTCCTCAATCTTTTTTTCGATACCTGTAAAGCATTCCTCGAGCTGCCTTACATATGCTACGGTCTTTTCAATATCTTCAGGTTCCCTGATCAGTTCTGCGATTTCATTGGTGTCACATTCGGCCGGCTTTACCTTCATATACCTGTTCAAATTTTCGAGCGTCTTAAAAACAGATTCATGGCTGTTATCCTCAATAAACGGCTTCAGGCCCCTGACAGCCTCGATGAAATTCAGTGCATGTACAGGCTGCATGTCCTTGTTTATAATATACCTGATTATAAATTCATCAAACCCTTGAATCGGGCCGACTATATTGACAAATTTCATGCGTTCTGTCGACATAATTCCACTTCCCCATGTCTCCAACAAAATTACTATTACCGTTTTTTAAACAGTTTGCGTGGTTTTGCAAAATCTTCATGCTTTGCCACATTACCCCCTGGTTCCGGTTCATTCTGCCATGAGCGTATTACAGGTTAAATCCTGTAACAAATGATCGGATCGTTTCAACCGGCATTCCATACCTTATTCCCTCAACTATCGAAACTATATTCAATAATTCAAATTCCTTCAGGTACAGGAAGGATAACGCGCTTGCTATGGAAAAACCGTAATTTCTCAGCATTCTCCGGTGTAACCGGTACATATATTCTGAGAATTTAAGGTCATAAAACCTGCTGTCCTCCGACAGGAACAATTCCGAATATCTCGTCTGCGCTGCAATCTGCAGAAACGAATTCCTGTCCTTCGCATCCGCAAGTTCATAAATCAGCTCAAGAGGTATCCTGTATCTGTGGGGTATAAGGTAGCTCAGCACTATGCTTCTGTCAATGTTGTATATGATTCTTCCCCTGTATATCCACAGAAGGTTCAATATATCAATCTCATTCCCGAAGGCCCGGGTAACGACTTCCGCGTCCATACCCGAAAGAAGGCTTTTTTTCTTTGTAAAAACCAGATTTATAAAATATAAATCCAGTGACATTTCAATCATAAAAAGATTGTCTCCGTCCTGTTCATTCAGGAATGGACGCAGGACATCATAATAAGGTGTATCCCTCAGTTCATTAATAAGTTCACGTAAGTTTCGGGCTTTAGCCAGTTTGGCTATATGCAGCGGATCATAGCTTTTCAGGAAAAACAGCGAGTCCTCTGCACCCGCAGTTGTGCCCCTGGTTTCCAGCACCCGTAACAGCCGCTTTAAACTGTCTATTTCGTGCCTGAGGTATATTACCTTCAGGAAATCCCTGATATTTCCATGCGTAAAACAGAACAATTTCCGGTAATCGGTCATGAGGCTTCTTTTGAGAATTCTCTCAAACTGGCCCCTGTGTATTTCCGCTTCATTGACATCGGCAAGCACATCGTGGTAATGGGTGTTATGTTTTAAATAATGCACGACACCGCTCACGTTTCTTTGCTTCAGCAGTTCATAATAATCTTCCTTTTTCAGAAGCTTGCCATACATAGCCCGTGTTTTTGCCATCAGAGCATTATAATCGCCTGTTGCCAAGTTAAATCATTCCCCTGTTATGTTCAAAAATATTGATTCCACCCATTTGTCCGCATTCTGATTATATTTTTCTTCCATTTCAGCCAGTTTATTTTTTACGCTTTCATTAATATCGTTTAATTTGCGCTCTATATCTTTTCTGCTTTGGGAAAGAAGCTGCTCTATCTTTTCATCGGCCATAAGTTTTATCTGCTCTTCCATCTCTTCAAGTTCGCGGTTCATATTCTGCCGCAGTCTTTCCCTTTCCCTTGCAGCATCGCTGTATATTTCCTTTGCCCTGTTATCAATGTCTGTAATACGTCTGAAAATTTCTTTCACCATTAATCACCTGTGAAATTTTTATTTAAAAAAATATTTTATCACTCCAGTTTAAACTGTCAAGGAGTTTAGAGGGCCGTTTTTTGCCGGGCAAAAATTTTATATGAGACCTTGTATTTTTATGCATTGTTGTGTATAATTATACCATGCAATAATTTCTTGTTCTGAAACCTTTAATTTTGCCAGAGGTGCGATATGAAACTGGAAGAAGTCATTCGGAAAGACAAAATGTATTATATGAATACCTTCGGTGATCGGTTTCCGGTATGCTTTACCCACGGAAAGGGTATATACCTGTATGATACCGAAGGTAACGAATATCGTGACTATTTTGCTGGAATTGCAGTAAGTGCCCTGGGACATTCTCACCCTGCACTGGTCAGCGCCATCTGCGAGCAGGCCAAAAGGTTCATACACTGCTCCAGTTTGTATTATATAGAACAGCAGGCTAATCTTGCAGAATTAATAGTCAATAACTCATGTGCAGACCGGGTTTTCTTTGCCAACAGCGGCGCAGAAGCCAATGAAGGCGCTATTAAGCTGGCACGCCTGTACTTCAGGAAAAAAGGATTTCCTGAGAAATATGAAATTATCACTCTTGAAAATTCTTTTCATGGCAGGACTCTTGCAACCATTGCCGCAACAGGGCAGGAAAAATACCAGAAACCGTACAGTCCGCTGACCCCCAGATTCTGCAAAGTTCCTATTAACGATACGGCAGCCCTGGAGAAGGCCATAAATGAAAATACCTGCGCAGTAATGCTTGAACCGATACAGGGCGAAAGCGGGGTTAACCCCACAACGGTTGAATACATGCAGGCAATACGCAAGCTTTGTGATGAAAAGGGCGTTCTGTTAATATTTGATGAGGTCCAGTGCGGTTTGGGAAGGACAGGAAAACTTTTCGGCTATCAGCATTACGGTGTTGAACCCGACATATTTACCCTTGCAAAGGCTCTGGCAGGAGGTTTCCCGATTGGGGCACTGTGCGCAAAGGAATTTGTGGCAAGTGCCTTTGAACCGGGCGATCACGGTTCCACTTTCGGCGGCAATCCCCTCGCATGCAGTGCGGGTATTGCAGTTTTATCAACAATCATTAACGACAAGTTAAGCGACAATGCAGCAGAAGTCGGGAATTACTTCTTTGAAAAAATGGAAGACGTAAAAAAGAAATTCCCGGTTATCAAGGATGTGCGCGGTAAAGGACTGATGATTGGCATTGAATTCATCAAACCCGTCGCAAAACTGGTTAACCGCAAACTTTTCGAACGCAGATATCTGCTGGGCACAAGCGGTGAAAACATCCTGAGAATCCTTCCGCCGCTTATTGTTACAAAAAAAGACATGGACAATCTGATAGATGTCCTGGCGGAAGTTCTTCAGGATATGGATTAAAGGGTGGAAAGGCAAGCCTTCCCTCCTTCCACCCCCTTTTTATTTATTCACTGAACATCGAATCAAACATTGATATGAACATGCTGTATGCGGCGTAGCATATAATAATCAGCAAAACGGTTATTACGACAAACATTAAAAGTGATGCTATTGCCCAGTTCTTTTTGTTTTTACCGACGTTGTTGCTGAAAGCCCAGACCAGCAAAAGAACTATATTCACGCCGGGAACTAACATCAAAAGCATAGAACCGAACCACTGCATTACGCTGTAGACCTTGTCCTGCTGTACTTCTCCGGCTTTTGCCGCTACAGGAATATCATTACCGCAATTCGGACACCGCACGGCAAATCCTCCTTTTTCAGCAATTTTATCTTCTGCTTTGCAATTCATTGCATATATCTTCCCATGTAAGTCCCTGTTGTACCATTAATACGGTTAAGTGATATATTAAGTCGGCTATTTCGTATCTTATTTCATCCTTATTTTCGTTTTTGGCTCCGATTATTACCTCGGATGCTTCTTCTCCAACCTTTTTCAGAATCTTGTCCAGCCCTTTGTCCAGCAGGTAATTGGTATATGAGCCTTCTTTCGGATTGTTTTTTCTGTCCACGACCACATCGTATATTTCCTGCAATATATCAAATTTACTGCTCATTGTCATATCCCTCCATGATAAATTCCCTGTAAAAGCACGACCTCGCACCCGTATGGCAGGCAGCTCCCGTTTGCCTGACCTGCAAAAGAAGAGTATCTGCGTCGCAGTCATAAAATATCTTTTCAACGAACTGGAAATTGCCTGATGTTTCACCCTTAATCCACAGTTTTTGTCTGCTCCTGCTCCAGTACGTAGCCTTACGGGTCCTTATCGTCATCCTCAGCGATTCCCTGTTCATATATGCCATCATTAAAACTTCCATTGTTTCCACGTCCTGCACAATCGCAGGAATCAGACCCATTTCGTTGAATTTCAGGTTATTGAGTTCCATTCCGTTACCTCGGTCAATTACTGAATTTTTTGAATTATTCACCATAAAACCTTTCTATCATTATATAGCATATTTCTGCATTCCACAAGGCAAGCACGGACTAAAGCAATCAAAAATCACTTCCTTGTTAAGTTCTGATAGTATATACTGGCAATATTGGTTATTAAATTGTAAAATATATATCGGCAGGTTTTGCAAGCAAACTTAAACGGGGTAATGGTATGAAAAAAATACCGGTTATTTTAATCATGCTGCTTGTACTTCTATTTCCGCAAGGCTGTAATAAAGGAAATGCTCAGGGCATTTTCGGCGTATATGAATTCGATGAAGCAGTTTACCTGTCACCTTTTTCTTCCTTAACAAAGGAGTCATTGAACAGGCAGATGAAAGGATCAAAATACACGATCCGGGAGGATTTGTTCAGGATAGATTCCCGGGGATATACCGTTGAGTACAGTTCACCTGAATATGTCATGGAAAGTATTCCTGATGATCCGGACGCATTCGGTAGTCTTTTTACCTTCATTCCGGAGGGAGCTGACTGCCAGTATGCCATATACGACAAAAACGGAACCAGAACAAAATGGAGGCTGTATGTTTCCCCGGACAGCCTATGGATAGGCAATATTCATGACAATACCCGGGATGGCTCGGAAATAGTCATGTATATATATAAGTTGTCAAAGCAATGAACGTATCAGGACGTGGTCATGCAAAAGTATTAAGGTATGCAAAAAACTTGCCGCAATATGAAAAAAGCAGCTCCGCGAGCTGCCTTTTACTTTCTTGCCTTGTTTTGGCCATGATTGATCACAGTGTCAGGATACCTTCCTCGGTATTTATTATAATAAGAACTTTTTCTTCCTTTCCCGTTTCAGCATTGACATAAACCAGGAAATCCTTGCCGTTCATATTTCCTTTCAATTCGTAGCAGAATATCTCAGTCCCGAAGTTAGTGGGTATTATTGCAAGTCCCACAGACTTAAGTTCTTTTCTGGCCATAAAATTGGCCTTAACCTCTTCCTCGCTTATTTTGGGTTCAGGTATATCCCTCTCTGTGTGATTCATCAGATATCCCTTGGATTCAAAGCCCACTATATCTCCGTTATCCAGTGCAATTTTCACCTTTATAAGATCCGGATATACCACAACCCCGTCCTGTTCATACGCAAAGTTTACCGTAGCTGTGTTGTCTTCCTTGATGTAATACGTATCCTTCATGTTCTTGTAACCACGGCTTTCAAGAAACTCTTTGCCTATCTGTTTTACCTTATCCACATCAAGTGTCGGCTGTCCTACATCCCTGTTGTACAGCATCCATATTACATGCCCGCCTTTCTTTGTCACGTCAGCAGTTGCAAACTCACCTTCGGGTCTGTCTTTAAAGGTTATTTTAAAGTTATATGCCGGCAGCGTATCCGCGTTAATGTCACCGGTATGTTCAACTGAAGCAACCTTGTCTTCCCCAAAGAATTTTTTGAGCTTTTCTGCTGCTTCCTCCACACTGACCTCTTTTCCCGTAATGCCTTTCGGTTTCAGACTTGTCATATGGTCGGAAAAAGGTCCGTCATATATAAGTGTCGGAAACTCCTGAAATGTCTTGTCAACATCAGAAAATAACTGGGTTGTCATATTCTGCGACTGTTTTTTGAAGAACTGGGTTCCTTCGCGGGCAAGCTCCTTCCACTGCAACCTTCCGTCAGAAATGGATGCCTGGAGGTTAAACAAGGCATCCCGGAGTGATACGGCATACTGATGGAGCTGTTCCAGCTGTTTGTACTGATCATCCGTAATTCCTTTTCCGTTGATATTCTGCCTGTCCAGTGCATACGCAAAATCGCCGACCTGGGAAAGAAATTTCGACGTATTTGCAAGCACTTCCTGCGAAACGGGGAGCTGCCCCAGGTTAGTCTGGGCAAGATTGGCCTGATGCCATGCTTCCTGCAGGGTTTCCGCCACCATTTGCGGAGTTGCGGAAATCATACTTTTCATCAAAAGTACTTCAATATTCTGAACATACCCTACCATTTCATAAAAAGCACGGTTATACTGGTTATCCAGCTGCTGTCTCAAATCAGCGGCTCTTTTGTACTGGTATATTCCCCATAACGCAACAACGGCAACTATTACAACAGTAACACTGTACATGTGCCTGTCCGAAAGTCTTCTTTTCCAGTCCAGCAGCTTTTCCCTTGCTTTACCCAATTAATAACACCTCCTTTTGTGCTTTTCGGTTCACTATTATTTCCCGAAGTAGTGTTTTCCGATTACCTTTAAAACCTTCCTGCTCCAGATCCATTTGCTTGTTGCCGTCTGAGGATTCCAGTAATACAGTGCCCCGCCGGTGGGATCCCATCCGTTCATCGCATCCCTTGCAGCTTTTACAACGGTTGAATCCGGATCTATCGGTATGTTTATTTGACCGTCACTTACAGCCGTAAATGCTCCGGGCTGATAAATAACGCCTGCAACGGTATTTGGAAAATTGGGGGAAGCCACCCGGTTAAGTATTACTGCACCTACGGCAACCTGGCCCTCATATGGCTCTCCTCTTGCCTCACCGTTTATTGCACGGGCGATAAGCTGTTCATCAGAGACCTTCGATGACTGCGCATAGGCTATGGTATGGTAAACATCCGGTACTATCATGCACATTAAAACAGACACAATGGATAATATCAGAACAATTTTTTCCTTCTTCATATTGCTGCCGTATAATCCTCCTTTATTTTTTGTCTTTTCATCGGTCTTAGTTTTTCAAACCGGCAAAGTATTTATACCAGTTTTGCTCTGCATGCGTTTTGAATTCCGGCACAGCCTGTCCGGCAACGCACATAAGTGAATCAGAGGCATTGGATTTCCTGATTAAGGATCTGAAGGAATACACATTGGAGTTCTGTAAAGATATGGAGTCTTGGGAAAGTGATATAAACAGAAGGAATCAGTTTAAGAAGATTCTTAAAGTTCTCCTTACCGATGACAATGAAATGAGAGAAAGCATAGTATGCCAACCTGAAAAAGCTAATAAAGATTTTGTAAAAGAGACGGTCGGGAACTTTATAAAGACACCGACCGCTATCCTTCTCTTTTTACCGGTACGTCATGAATGTTCCCAATACCGCTGCATATACCCCTGAAATATGTTTTGTCCAAAAACTTTACAGATTTATAATATTTATGTCCCTGCCCGAAAAAATCTTCTGAGCAAGTTCCACTTCGCGCTTTTTGCAGGTAAACAGGATTATTTGCCTTATGTAGCTTTCGTCATATAAAAGGCCCAGTGCGTTTTTTGTTCTTTCCTCGTCGTACTGGACAAAGGGATCATCCAGGAAAAGCGGCAAAGTCTCGCCGTCTTTTTCTATAAGCTTTACAGTGGCAAGCCTGAGGGCAAAATATACCTGATCAGCAGTTCCCTGCGACAACTGTTCCGGGTTTACCATGTCGGCTGTGTCCGGAGTCTGTATGTTAAGCTTTAGGCTGTCGTCAGCCATGATATCCCTGTATTTCCCGTCAGTGATTCTTCTCATTATTTCTCCCATTGCCTCGTTAAGATATGGCGAATAGTTCCTCTGGATATCCACGCTGGCTTCTGTCAGTACTTCCATCGCAATTTCCAGTGCTTTTCCGAGAAGCACCTTCCTGTCTCTTTCTTCTTTCAGCATACATACTTTTTCATGGGCTTTCTGTATCATTTCACCGTCAGGTATGTTTTCCAGCCGTGTTTTGAGCGTATTTACGGTCAGCCTGACACGATCCAGTTCTTCACTTAGCTGCCTGATGTCAAGTTCTATTTCATCCGGACCCGAATATTCCGAATTATATGTTTCCCCGCCCAGTTCTGATTTAGCTTTTTCAAGTTCGGAGGATTTTGCCTGAATCTCTTTTTCAAGTTCGGCAAGCAGGTTAATATCATAACCTGCCGCGACCGACGATTCCCTGTAAAGGCTTTCCTTTTTCTGGTTCAGTAATGAAAGTACTGTTTCAAGTTCTTTTATTTTCTGAAAAAGCATGCTGAAGTTTTCAAGCCCCTGTTTCCAATTCTGAATATCCTCCTCGCCAAAATCCGAACCTGTAAGCAGGTTTACCGCATTAAGCCTGTCAAGTATCCTGGATTCAAACTCCCTGATGCTGTTTTCAGTAATGTTTTTGCTTTCACTCAATTTATCCCTGTTGGTTTTCAGGTCATTGAGGCGTTTGATTTTTTCCTCAAATATGTTTTTGAGCCTGATAAGATCATGAATATTGTCAACACCAGCCTGTTCCATCCATGCATTTAACAGTTCGGTGTTTTCCCTGTATTTCATTTTACGGCCGGTTTGCTGTTCAGTTATTTCGCCGCCAGCAGTTCCACCCTTATCCGCTGATATGAAAAGCATGCCCGCTGCAAGCAAAACTGCAAGTCCTGCGGCAGTAATAGCCGGGTTAAATGGATCTGTAAGAAATGACAGGATAAGAATAACCAAACCTATAGCGACCCCTGCCAGTGCCGCATATTTTCTGAAACCCGTCCGCGGTTTTGCCCCTGTATCCGATGCAGCCGGCTCACCCCTGTACTGCAGTACTTCATGAATCACTTCATCCATCTTATCCAGGCTGTTTCCGGAAAAAAATCGGTTTCCATCCAGCTCATCCCGGATTTCCCTGATCCTGTCTTCAATTTCATCAATCCCGGCTTGATGTTTGTCAAGCTCCCTGCGTAAAACCCTGTAGTTTGCGTAATCCGCGATCATTTCATCCATGTCGCTGCGGGAAAAGTTTTTGTATGCTTCATATTTTTTCAGTTTCGACGCTGCAATTTCCAGTTCGTTTTGCTTCAGCCCTATTTCCTTTTCAATCTCAGCCAGGCTTTCATAGCACCTTTTCAGAATCCCGCAGGTATTTTCCAGCTTTTTGGTTTCAAGTTTCTTAACAAGGCCCGACTTCAGCCTGTTTAATTCATTCAGCCGGATTTTCAGTTCTGTTTCCTTATCATACAGCAGTTCAAGTTCTGCGAACATATCCATGCAGCTTTTATGAAGCCTTATGTACTCCTTCTCCTCTTCCATGGCCAGCTGAAGACGGGAATTTATTATATTCAGCGGTCTTGTTGTCGTCCTGTCGGTTCCCACATATTCCATTTGGGCTTCTTTCAGGGCATTTATTGCCTTTCTGAAAGATACCTCTTCATCACCTGTCTGTTTTATGTTTGTAAGGCGTTCCGCTATAACTTTTTTACCTTCACTGTTTATTGCACTCTGCATCTGGCCGATAAATACAGTCCGTTCAAAACAGCTCTCCGTCAAACCGAGATGCTGTTCGGCAAATTTGGCTCCTTCTTCCTTCCCGGCAGGAAAGCTTCCAGTTATATTGTTCGAGTATTCATCGTAGACGTTGACTGTATTTTTGTCAAAATTCCTTGTTATAGTATAAATACTGCCGTTATCCAGCTCATATTCAAGGCTCCCGCCGTACGCTTTCGCGGTCCATGGTTTGTACTGTCTTACCGGGGGAAGTACGCCGTCTTTTGTCCTTTTCCCACCCTTCATTCCGTAAAGCATTCCCCTGATGAAAGACTGAAGAGTGGATTTGCCCGATTCATTTGCGCCATAAAAAATATTCATGCCCGGGTTTAATATAAACTGACGATTTTCGAATTTCCCAAATCCATTGATATTTATCTTCCTGATTTTCATCGAACCATACCGCCTTTTTATTCCGAAATGCTGACAGTACCGTCAAACAAAGCTTCAAGTCCGAAATACAGAGCCTTTTCAAGAACCTGTCTGTCCTCTTCCTTTGCGTCTTCGATGCGTTTCATCATTTTTCTCACGAATACGCCGGCCATGGTTTTTTCTTTCGCCAGCTCTTCCAAATCATACGCCGGCCGGGTATAATCATTGATTTGCATGGAAAAACACTTGTTTTCGAAATAATGCTGAAGGTATTGGACATCCGGGCGAAAACCGGGGCTTATCCGTCCTGTCAGGTTAATCCTGAAAATATTTCCGTTACCGTTACAGGAATTTATAACACTGCTTATTTTCCCGGCCAGACTTTCGGTGCTTTCGGCACCGTCTGCACTGATGTTCAGCTCATAATATGCCCTTTCCTGTGTCTTAACAAATGAATACCGCCGTTTCAGTCCGTCACCCTTAACAAGTTCCACAAGATATACGCCATGGTCACCGGTTTCATCAAAACCGAACGGTTCCGGACTTCCGGGGTTTATTATTCCTTTTTCGGAATACTCTTCACTCCTTGAGTGGAAATGTCCGAGAGCATAATAATCAAAACCAAGTTCTGAAAGATATCTTATATCCACAGGATTGTATGGGCTTTCGGTAAACTGCATGTTCAGCGTACCGTGGAAAAGGCATATGTTTATCCTGTCGGGCAGCACCACGGGCGGCTTTTGTACTGGCAGCGTCTCCTGGTGGAATGTATCAAAACCGATTCCGTAAAAATATACGTTCAGGTTTTCATCAAAATATTCAGGGTTTTCGGTTGTCAGAATATGTACATTGTCGCTCCATTTGTAACTCCTGTACCATGAATTTTTTACACAGGGATCGTGGTTCCCCGGGATTATTATTACCTGTTTGCTGCCCAGATTTCTGAACATCCCGTTAATCCATGCAATAGTACTTCTCGCGGCATACTCATGTTCGTACAGGTCGCCGGAAATTAAGAGAAAATCAACATCCTTCTCAATCACAAGATCGATAATATTTCCGAAGACCTTTTTCAAATCCTTTCGCCGTTCGGTGGATAGATTGTCTTTTCCCAGTGCAGAGAACGGAGCATCGAGGTGGATATCCGCGCAGTGAATAAAGGAAACCCGTTTTTCCATAATCCCTGTACCCCTTTAATACATTAAAATCACTGTTACCTGCACAGTATTACAACATACGCAGATGCATACTCTTTTGTATGGGTAAGGCTCAGATCGGCTGAAACTCCACCGATTCTTTCAAACAGCTTCTTTGCTTCCCCATGCAGTACTACCTGCGGTTTTCCGGTTTCTGTTACCATTACTTCAATATCCTTAAGCGAAACTCCCCTGGAAATACCAGTCCCCAGGGCCTTTGAAACGGCCTCCTTAGCCGAAAACCTCGCAGCATAGCTCTGAAATTTCTGCCTTTTCCTGCTTTCGCAATAACTTATTTCTCCGGGGGTAAATATTTTTTCGACAAAACCCTTTCCGTATCTTTCTATAGCATCCCTGATACGCTTTATTTCTATCATGTCCACACCGCAACATACATGCACCGAAATCAGCTCCAAAACTGCTTGAATAAATTAAAACACAGGCGGGAAATCCAGCCTGTGCATTCATTATGGTGTCCCGAGTAGGAATCGAACCCACACCAGTAGAACCGGAATCTACTATCCTATCCATTGGACCATCGGGACATATGTTTTTCCCGGATATATATTATACCCTGAATGAACAGTTTTTTCAAATCATTTTTTCAGGCAAATCCATACATGGAAACGAACATGCTGTACGCCAGGTCAAGAATATACCTTATTGCCTGACCTGAAAGATTCATCCAGATAAATATGGCAAGAGCCACCATAAGTTTTTCCGAAAACTCAAGCTTGCTTTTAATGCTTATGGTCCGGAGCAGAATGCCCGGCTGTATTGCTACCTGCAGCAGAGCCCATACATATAATGTTATGATAACAATCTGGGTTACTGAACCAGTGTCCTGTCCCAGTCGCTCCAGTTCAAATCCTGTGGGATTTACTATTAACAAAACAGGATAAAACAATAAATGGGAATAGGCATATGACTTCATTAATATAACATTGAAACCCTGTATTATAAATTTATTGTTACGTCTCGCTATAAACCTGCATAGGTCAGCGATGGGCCACGCAAAGCAGAAAACATCCAGAAAACCCACTATCATCATAATGATTATGAGTAATAATGTCTTTTCCACCATATCCGAAGTATTATCCAGTATAAAATCCTTAAAAATGGATCTTGAATGGGATAATACGTTAAAAAAACCCACCACTGCAATTCCCGGCAGTAAAGACAGCAGTGACGCATTAAGGCGTTTATGCCATGTTCTTGGTAAAAGAAACAAATCCCATCCGCTTTTTAGCTGTTCCATTCCGTTCTCCAACTCAAATCTGAATATTATTGGTTTCCAGGTATTTCATCATATTATAGCATATTCACGTTCATACAGGCAAGAAACTGAACCTTCAGGACAGTGTCAAGTTGTTGTGGAGTTTTTTTCTGGACAACTCCCCTGGTATCAACTGACCATACTATGCTGCCGGCCATAAGCCCGGATCAATACCTGTGTCCCTTTGTTAATTGCCGGGTTG